>JAAUXY010007647.1_pt1 | contig 35346 bp, 34 predicted proteins | sample 7278121 | NCBI WGS metagenome assembly JAAUXY01 (sample SAMN14350117, study PRJNA611818) | marine sediment metagenome | isolation source: surface marine sediment (1.8m) | place: French Polynesia: Moorea | collected 2018-08
GGGCGATTAGCTCAGGGGTAGAGCGCCACGTTGACATCGTGGAGGTCGGTGGTTCGAAACCACCATCGCCCACCAATCTCTGATGACCGCGGACGAAGGGTCCGGCGGTTTGAGGTCGGTGGTTCGACAAAACGCGAAAGCGTTTTGGACGCGCGAAGCGCGCCCGCGGGGCGAGAATCGCCATCAAGGCGATTCGAGTCTAAACCACCATCGCCCACCAGTTTCGAAGACGGGTCCGAACGGACCCGTTTTTCGTTTCCGGTGAAATGGCCCGCAAGCGTGTTGCGCCAGGCCAACAAAACACCTGATTTTTTTGGAAAAATACGGGTTTACACGGTTGTGTCCCGGCTTTTTGCTATATAGAATCGCGTTCCCGCGATGGAACTGCCGTCGAGGCCGACTGTCGCCGGGAACTTGTTGAATGTAGGAGGATTTCAGGATCGCAGTTTCGAAGCGCGTGCGGCGCAATGATGAAATAGATGCCCGCGAGGTGCGAGTCATTGACTCGAACGGAGAACAACGTGGGGTGATGCCGCTGCCCGAGGCCATCGATGTGGCCAAGGACGAAGGACTGGATCTGGTCGAAGTATCTCCAAATGCCGACCCGCCGGTGTGCCGAATCATGGATTTCGGCAAGTACCTGTTCGAACAGAACAAGAAGTCACAGGCGGCCAAGCGCAAGCAGAAACAGGTTCACGTTAAGGAAATCAAGTTCCGTCCGGGTACGGACGAGGGCGACTACCAGATCAAGCTGCGTAAGCTTGTGGCTTTCCTCGAAAGCGGGGACAAGACAAAAGTTACGTTGAGATTTCGGGGTCGGGAAATGGCGCACAAGGAACTGGGCGCGCAGCTCCTGGCCCGGGTCAGGGATGACCTGGAAGAGTACGGCTCCGTTGAGCAGATGCCACAGATGGAAGGTCGGCAGATGGTCATGGTGATTGCACCGAAGAAACGGTAAATGCCGGGCGCAGGGCCCGGCCCGCGCCGTCAAACCAAGGATGTAAACCGGCATCGGGCAAAGTGCCCGGTTGCCAAAACGTTCCCGCCTGCAATGGCCGTAGCAATTTCGCGCGGTACGGAGCATGGCTTTTCAAGTGGAGACGACAATGTCGAAGATGAAAACGAACCGGGGCGCTGCCAAGCGCTTCCGCCGGACGGGTAAGGGTGGCTTCAAGCGCGCCCAGTCCCACCTCAATCACATTCTTACCAAGAAGAAGTCGAAGCGTAAGCGCCAGCTGGGTATGACCAAGCAGGTGGCCGATGCCGACCAGAAGAGCGTGCGCCGCATGCTCCCGTTCAGCTAGGAGGAGATTGAGACATGGCACGAGTAAAACGTGGCGTAGTCGCCAAAGCCCGCCATAAGAAAGTCCTCTCGAAAGCGAAGGGCTACTACGGTGCGCGCAGCAAACTGTTCAAGACCGCGAAGCAGGCCGTCATCAAAGCCGGCCAGTACGCGTATCGCGATCGCCGTCAGCGCAAGCGCCAGTTCCGTGCGCTGTGGATCACGCGTATCAACGCGGCCGCACGCCTGCACGGCCTGTCGTACAGCCGGCTGATCAACGGCCTGAATCGCGCCGAGATCGAGGTCGACCGCAAGGTTCTGGCCGACATCGCGGTGCACGATCCCGAGGCATTCGGCGCGATCGCCGAAGCTGCGAAGGCCGCACTGGCCGACGCCGCCTGATTATTCCCGGTGCCGCGGTGCTCTGCGCCGCGGCCGAGGGATCGGTATGCAGCCACTCAACGAGCTCGTAGCGCAAGCTGCGTCCGAGATCGACGCAGCGGTCGATCTTGCAGCCCTCGATGCTGCCCGTGTGCAGTACCTCGGCAAGAAGGGCGCGCTCACGGAGCGCCTGAAAGGCCTGAGTCAGCTGTCCGCCGACGAACGACCGGCCGCCGGGCAGGCAATCAACCAGGCCAAGAAAGAGCTTATTGAGCGCGTCAACGCGCGTCGCGATGCGCTCGAATCCGCAGCGCTCGAGGAGAAACTCGCGGGTGATGCCGTTGACGTGACGCTGCCGGGCCGCGGCGCCGATATCGGCGGTCGTCACCCGGTCACGCGCACGATGCACCGCATCGACGAGATATTCCGTAACGCGGGCTTCGGCGTGCGTTCCGGGCCGGAGATCGAGGACGATTTCCACAATTTTACGGCTCTGAACATCCCGGACAACCACCCGGCTCGGGCGATGCACGACACGTTCTACTTCCCGGGCGGTAACCTGCTCAGGACGCACACGTCGCCGGTACAGATCCGTTCGATGGTATCGGAGGGCGTGCCGATCCGGATCATCGCGCCGGGCCGCGTGTATCGCTGCGACTCGGACCAGACCCATACGCCGATGTTTCACCAGGTGGAAGGCCTGGTCGTTGATCGCGGCATCAGCTTCGCCAACCTGAAGGCAATCCTGCACCAGTTCGTCGAGGCGTTCTTCGAGCGCAAGGCCGAGCTTCGGTTTCGGCCCTCCTACTTCCCGTTCACGGAACCGTCGGCCGAGGTCGACGTGCTCTGGGGCGAAGACAAGTGGCTCGAAATTCTCGGCTGCGGCATGGTGCATCCCAACGTGCTCGAGAGTGCCGGCGTCGATCCCGAGGAATACACCGGCTACGCGTTCGGCATGGGGGTCGAGCGCCTCGCCATGCTCCGCTACGGCGTAACGGACCTGCGCACGTTCTTCGAGAACGACCTGCGCTTCCTTCGACAGTTCAGGTAGCGGCATGCGAGTAGCAGAATCCTGGCTCCGCGAGTGGGTCGACCCGGATCTCGATACGGCGGCACTCGGCCACCAGCTCACCATGCTCGGCCACGAGGTCGATGGTATCGACGTCGAGGGCGAAGGCATCGGCGGTGTTATCGTCGCCGAGGTGCTCGAGGTGTCGAAGCACCCGGATGCAGACCGTCTGAGCGTCTGCAGCGTCTCGACGGGCGAGGGCGACCCGGTCGAGGTCGTCTGTGGTGCGCCTAACGTCGTCAAGGGCATGAAGAGCCCGCTGGCCGTCCCCGGGCTGACCTTGCCGAACGGCATCAAACTCAAGAAATCGAAGATTCGCGGTGTCGTCTCCAACGGCATGCTGTGTTCGGCTGTCGAACTCGGTCTTGGCGACGAATCCGACGGCATCATCGCGCTGCCGGCCGATGCGCCCGTTGGAACGGAGCTGGCCGAATACCTGAGCCTGCCCGACGCGGTCTTCGACCTCGACCTGACGCCCAATCGCGGTGACTGCTTCTGCGTACTCGGAATCGCACGAGACGTCTCGGCCCTCACCGGTGCGCCGCTCAAGAGCGCGGAGGTCGACGCTGTCGACAAAGCGATTGACGACGTCGTCGCAGTTGAGCTGCCGGAGCCCGCAGGGTGCCCGATTTTCGCTGGGCGAGTGATTCGCGGAATCGACCCGAAGGCGCGTTCGCCGCTGTGGATGGTCGAGCGACTGCGTCGCGCCGGCCTCCGGGAGATTTCGCCCGTCGTTGACGTCACCAACTACGTCATGCTGGAACTCGGCCAGCCGCTGCACGGTTACGATGCGGCCAAAATCCAGGGCGCGATTCGTCCCCGTCTCGCCAAGTCCGGCGAGGAAGTGACGCTACTCGACGAGCGCCACCTCGAGCTCAACGAGGACACACTGGTCATCACCGATGACAGCGGCGTGCTCGGCCTCGCCGGCATCATGGGCGGCTTGAGCACGGCCGTCACCGACGAGACCGTCGACGTCTTCTTCGAGGCGGCGTTCTGGCCCCAGGACTACATGGCCGGTCGTGCGCGCGCCTACGGCATGCACACGGACGCGTCGATGCGTTTCGAGCGCGGTGTCGACTTCCGCGGTCAGGGTCGCGCGGTCGAACGTGCCACGGCCTTGCTGCTCGACATTGCCGGCGGCAAGCCCGGGCCACTCGTCGTAACGACGAGCGATGAACACATCCCCGTACCGCGCCAAATTCACCTGCGACGCTCACGACTCGAGCTGTTGCTCGGTACGTCCGTGCCCGACGAGACGGTGACCGACATACTCAACCGGCTCGAGCTGTCGGCAAGCGTCAGCGATGATGGCTGGGACGTTGTTGCACCGCCGCACCGATTTGACATTGCGATCGAGGCAGACCTTATCGAGGAGGTCGCTCGCATTCATGGCTACGATGCAATACCCGAGACCACGTCCGTCGCAACGCTGCCGCTGGAGACCGTCACGGAGTCAATGATCCATGCGGACATCGTTGCGCGCACACTCATCGCTCGCGACTTCCAGGAAGTCGTCACGTACAGCTTCGTGGATGCCACCGACGACAAGACGGTGAGCGGCATCGTGTCCGAGATCGTGCTCGCGAACCCGATTTCTTCCGAGATGTCCGTCATGCGTTCGTCACTGTGGTCCGGCATGTTGCACGCGACGTCGAGCAACGCTGCAAGGCAGCAGGAACGCGTGCGTCTCTTCGAGATCGGCAAGACGTTCCACGGTGCGCTCGACAAGCACGAGGAAGTCGTCAGGATCGCCGCCGCAATTACCGGCCCGGTGCTTCCAGAGCAGTGGGGGAGCAAGTCGCAGGCTGTTGATTTCTTTGACATAAAGTCCGACCTGGAAGCCGTACTCAGACTCTCGGGCGACGATACGGAATTTGTTTTCCAGAGTGCTGACCACCCGGCTTTGCAGCCCGGCCAAACGGCCGAGATCGTTCGCGACGACGTAGTCGTCGGCGTTGTCGGCAAGCTGCATCCGCGGGTCGCGAAGCAGTTCGATCTCAAGCGTGACGTGTTCGTATTCGAGCTCGACGCGTTCAAGACCTTTGCTACGCGGGCGCCCGTCGCCGAAGCCGTTTCGAAGTTCCCGGCGATACGCCGCGATATCGCCGTGGTCGTCGCAGAGACGGTCACGGCGGAGCAGCTCACAGGCGCGGTGCGGAGCGCGGCGCCGAGCCTGGTCACGGACGTTCGAGTGTTCGATGTCTACCAGGGTCCGGGCATAGAAGCAGGGCTAAAAAGCGTCGCAATAGGCTTGATTTTGCAGGAAACATCCCGCACCCTTACTGACGGCGATGCGGACGCCGCTCAAGCCGCAGCACTACAAAAACTTCAAGAAGAATTTGCGGCCGTTTTGAGAGACTGATTCAATGGCGCTAACAAAAGCAGACATGGCCGAATCGCTGTTCAACGAACTCGGGCTGAACAAGCGCGAAGCTCGTGAACTTGTCGACATGTACTTCGAGGAACTGCGGGCTTCACTCGCGGTTGGAGAGCAGGTCAAGTTGTCGGGGTTTGGAAACTTCGACCTGCGGGACAAGAAAGAACGACCGGGCAGAAATCCGAAGACCGGGGAGGAGATTCCGATCTCCGCACGTCGCGTTGTGACGTTCCGGCCGGGACAAAAACTAAAAGCCCGAGTGGAAGCATATGCTGGAACCGGGGAATAACGACGAGCTACCTCCAATTCCTGGCAAGCGCTACTTCACGATCGGTGAAGTCAGTGAGCTGTGCGCGGTAAAGCCTCACGTACTCCGTTACTGGGAACAGGAATTTCCTCAGCTCAAGCCCGTCAAGCGCCGCGGTAACCGCCGCTACTACCAGCGCCAGGACGTGCTCATCATCCGCCAGATCAGGAGCCTGCTGTACGACGAGGGCTTCACGATCGGTGGTGCTCGCCAACGCCTGACGGGCGACACGGCAAAGTCAGATGTCTCGCAAAGTCAGCAGATTATCAAGCAGATGCGCATGGAACTTGAACAAGTTCTGAAGATTCTGCGCCGCTGAAAAAGTTCACATTTCGCGCAAAACGGCCGCCTTGGCTTATGTCAAGGCGGCCGTTTTCGTTTGCAATTGGGCTGCGGTGCTGAAAAACAAAAAGGCCGCCTCAGCGGAAAGCAAAGGCGGCCATTTTGATTTTTTATGGTCGGGGCGAGAGGATTCGAACCTCCGACCCCCACAACCCCATTGTGGTGCGCTACCAGGCTGCGCTACGCCCCGACCGGGACTCGCTAGTAAGCGAGCCGGCAATGATACAGAGGTCAGTCGGATAGATGAACATCAAATTCGCCGCCATAACCTGCGTCTTCGATTGGAGCAATGAGGACAGCCCGCCGATCGAAGATCCAGAGATCCTCAAGACTTTCGACGGGCTCAAGTACGACGAAGAAACTGTCGTTGATTACATGGGAGATGGTTCGGACACCCGAGGCCTGTACCAGTCCGCGAAGTTCACCGGCGGCTACCTGCAGTTTCAGTACGATGAGGCGACGAATCGACTTGCCGTGATTACAGAGTACGACGTTGATCGCGACCTGGACGATCAGGAGATTCTGCAACTGCGCGAATACACCGGCGGGCAATGGTCGGATGGCGTCGGCTCGAACTTCGCCCAGAGCTATCCCGAGAAGACCGGCCTTTCGCCGCAGATAATGGGATGGGACGACGATATCCTTACGCTCGTCGATGACGTCGTCTATGAGCTACCCGCTACCAGTTAGTCCCTTTGCAACACCAGCACCAGCCGATGCAGTTGCCCGATGAATATCAGGCTCCACGCAATTCGAATCAGCCCGTCAACACCGTGCCGCTCTTCCAGCGCGTCGGTCGTGGCCTTCGAGACACTCGAAGGATCGATCCAAAGCTGCTCGGCGAGTTCCATTTCGTAGCGGCCCTGGTCGGCCGTCCAAATCGGCCAGTTGCGGACCTCTTCAGCAGTGACGGTGGCTCCATCGGCCGGCATCAGCAAGGCCATGATCGGATCGTCCGTATCGACGCCGTGAAGTTGCGCACTGCGCATCGCACAGGCCGCGACAATTTCCGGTTTCAGGTCCCGGCTTTCGCTGAGTGAGACGAGGCGCTGCCGGATCACGTTGGCGAGGCTGTCCGCCACCATCGGCAGGTCCACGTCGGGATCCAGAACTGAGCCGCTGAGCTGCGGCCAGTCAGTGCCATCAGGGGCATCGCTCCGTTGCCCTCGAGCGCGTTCGAAGATGTTGCTGCCGGCGGGCTCGAGGTTCTCGCCGAGCGCGATTCGCAGGTCGGCGGACGCGAAAGCACCACAGGCGAGCAGAACCTCCATAACGCCGGCAGTACCCAGGGTATGTGCGATCGCCTCGCGTTCGTCCGGGCGGCGCGGATCCTTCAGGAAGTGATCCACCAGCGTCAGCGCGGCATCGTGTTCGGCGCTTACCTCGGCGCGCGAACCCGGTACATCGAGGTTCGAGATATGGTCTTCCGACAGCCCGTCCTCGATCGCCGCCGTAATGCGTACCGCGGAGCAGAACGCGCAGCCGCGGATGTTCGCGCAGTGCAGGCGCACCGCCTCGGTGACGGCGGGAGAGAGGGTCGTGTTGCCCCAGACGGCATCTTCGAGAGCGGAAAAGCGCTCGAGCTCGACCGGGTCCGCGTAGCTGAGCAGCGCGGCCGCGCCAACAGGATCTGATCCGGTAGCCTGCAGGATACTCACGTGTTCGGCCTCTTTTGAACCAGAGAGACCCAAGTTAAGCATGAGTTGGCGTGGCATGCGATCCCCGCCGGGATGGCAGCCGGGTTATTCCCGGGGAGTTCGTGTCCTGGATGCTTTGGCGCCGTCCGCGCAGGCCTCGTAGACGCCCTGCGCGAATTCCTGGTTCTGTGGAGCCGGCACGTGCTCAATCAGCTCATCGGTGATGGGGACGGCACCCTCGCAATGGCCGAGTTCGAGCAAGGTGTTCGCCGCGACCCACATGACGTTCTCGTATCGCAAAGCTGTCGGTAAAGCGTCATACGAGGTCACGATGTTGTCTGCATCCCTGAGTTCGACGTAGGCCATGAACCGCAGAATCAGCCAGTCTGTTTCAACCTCGGAATACGACTGCACCTTGGCGAAATGGAAGGCGTCATGAAGGTACTCGATCGTCTCCTCGAAATTTCCGCGTTCGAACTCCTGACGTGCCTGTATGTACCAGGCATGGGCGTATGGAATGTCGGTAGCGTCAAGATACTCCGACAGGTAGGTACCGGCCGTTTCGAAGTCCTGCTTCCGGTCGGCGGCAACCGCCGCCAGGTAGAGCGCGGTCGAGCGCCTGTCGCCTGGCTCCGACTCCACACCGAGAACGATTTCGAAGTTGCGCAGCGCAGCGGCGAATCGCCCCTCGGCCAGGTTGACGAGCCCGAGCACCTCGTAGCCGTAGGACTTGACGTACTCGTCGGCGGTCTCGCCGTCGATGATCTTCTGCGCGTTGCGCAGCGCGAGGTCGTTTTCGCGGATCGTCAGTGCGTCCTGCGCGTCGTAGATCATCTGCGAGTGGCGGTCCGAGACCTCCTGCGAGTCGGCAACAGGCCCGACCAGCAGGCCGATAAGGAGAACGGCCCAGGGAACGGGCTTCAAGCGAGCTGCCTCGCCTCCGGGAGCTTACGATCCTCGATGCCGAGCAGGATCGGCTGCGCCGTCTCGCGGTAGATGTTGACCTTGGCGTTGTAGGCGACGCGGGACAGACCGTGCTTGTCCTTGATGTGCAGGCGGCGGATGTTGAACTGGCCGCCACCCATGTTCTCGCCGGTCAGGTAGCACTTGATGGCCGAGACGCGCTCACCCGACAGCTCCAGGCCACTGAGCTTCGACAGGTTGCCCTGTGCGCGCTGCAGGAAGGTGACGGCATCGAGGTGCGCCTGCGTCTCGGCAGGGTCCAGTTCGCGGCCGCTGGCGAGGTCGGCGAGGAAGTCACCGACGAGGATCTGTCCGGGCAGGGCGGCTTCGATCATTCGCGCGAGCTCGATTGTCACGTCGCCGACAATGAAGTCGTGCATGGTCGGGTTCAGACCTTCCGCCTGGTGGAACTCGTAGCAGCTGCCGACGTGGAAGCAGGCTCGCAGTCGCGGCACGGCTTTGGAGGCCGACTTGCTGCGCGCAATCGCGTTGTCCGCGAGCACGATATGAAGAAAGTGATAAAGATTGACGTTGGCTTCGAGGCCTTCGTCGCGGTTCCAGACGTAGAATCCGTCACCGCTCGACGAGCGCGCGAAGTTGACGCCGACTTCCTGTTCCATCATTTTCGCGTGCGCGGAATTCAGCGAGTACGACAGGCTGTTCAGCTGGGTCATCTGCTCGAACGGCGTCAGCAGGCTGAAGCCGACGATGTCGAACAGGCAAACCGCGCGGCTGCCGACGTAGTTGATCCCGTAACGCCGGATCATCTTCTCGATGATCTGTGTCTCGACGGGATGACCGCTCAGTCGCTCGCGCAGCGAAATGTAAACCGGCTGCACGTCGAGCAGCCGGGCGACCTTCTGCATCTGCGTGAAGTTGAGCTGCCGGTCACCCGAGATCAGCTCGGTGATGAAGCGCGGCGATACGCGTGGCGGCAGGTCTTCCGGCCGCGCGGCGGTGTACTCGGAAATTGCGTAGTGCGGAATGACGAGAATGAGCACACCCTCGTCGAGCGGCGCCCAGCTGAGGATGTTGTTCTGGCCCAGCGACCAGTGCTGGTGCAGCGCACTTTCGAGCTGCACGAGGTTGCTTCGCTGACGCAGCGGCATGTCCTGCGCGAGCCCCGCCAGTTGATCGAGATACGGCGAGAAGTCGGCAATACGGCGGATGCTGGATTGGGAAAGTTCGTCGAGTTCCATACGCCCGGTCGAAAGTAATCACATCCCGGGGTGACCGCAAGTATTATCCGGACTTATGACACATCGTGGACCCAATATCGAGGCAATTTCCGGCGCCCGGGAGGCGCTCGGCGACGCAATCCTCCGGACCCCGGTCCTGCGCTGCGCGGGTCTCGAGGATCTGCTCGACAATGGCACCATCGTCGAGGGCAAGCTCGAGTTCCTGCAGCGCACCGGGACCTTCAAGGCGCGGGGCGCGCTGGCAACCGTCCGATCCCTGGCGGGCGAACAGCTGGAGTCGGGGATTACCGCAGTCAGCGCCGGCAACCACGCGATTGCCGCGGCCTATGCCGCCAAAGCCGCCGGCACCCACGCAAAGGTCGTTATGATCGAGACGGCGAATCCGTATCGCATCGAAGCGTGCAAGCGCTACGGCGCCGAGGTCGTTATCGCCGGTGACGCGCACGCGGCTTTCGATGTGGCTGAAGGAATACAGCGCGACGAAGGCAGAACGCTTGTGCACCCGTTCGAGGGTCCGGGGGTCGCACTGGGCGCAGGCACGCTCGGTCTCGAAATATGCGAGCAGCTGCCCGACTTCGAGGCGCTGCTCGTACCGGTTGGCGGCGGCGGACTGATCGCCGGGGTTTCGAACGCCGTCAAACAGCTTCGGCCCGACTGTACGATTGTCGGAATCGAGCCGGAGGGTGCCGACTCGATGAGCCGCAGTTTCGCGTCCGGCAAGCCCGAGTCGATCGACAAGGTCCGTACAATGGCCGACAGCCTCGGTGCCCCTTATGCGCTACCGTTTTCATTCGCGCTCACACGCGACAATGTCGACGAACTCGCGCTCGTCAGCGACGAGGCGCTTCGACGCGCCATGGGCGTGTTGTATCGACATATGAAGTTCGCGGTAGAACCCGCGTGCGCGGCAGCCACGGCAGCGCTACTGGGGCCGCTGCGTGAGCGTCTTGCGGGCAAGCGAGTCGCCCTGCTGTTCTGCGGGTCGAATACTGACTGGGCAACGTGGCAGCAGCATGCAATCCTCGACTGACATGTTGATCGAAACGCTGAAGGAAATTGTCGGCCCGAACGGTTGGACCGTCGATGCGGCAGACCTGGAGCCGCACCTGACGGAATGGCGGAACGTCGTTCGGGGCGCGACGCCCATCATGGTGAAGCCGGCTACGACCGACGAAGTGTCGGCCGTTGTCCGTGCCTGTGCGGCGGCAGGCGTTGCGATCGTGCCGCAGGGCGGCAACACGGGGATGTGTGCCGGCGCTGTTCCCGATCCGTCCGGTGAGCAGGTGTTGCTCAACCTGTCGCGGATGAATCGCATACGCAGCGTCGACGCGGCCGATTTCTCGCTGGTTGCCGACGCAGGCTGCGTGCTGGCCAACCTGCAGCGGGCGGCGGAGGAGGTCGACCGGCTGTTTCCTCTGAGCCTCGGCGGCGAGGGCACCTGCCAGATCGGCGGCAACCTGGCGACCGACGCCGGCGGCATCAACGTGATTCGCTACGGCACTACCCGAGATCTCGTGCTGGGCGTCGAGGCGGTACTCGCAGACGGCCGCGTCTATGACGGCCTGCGAACACTGCGCAAGGACACGGCTGGCTACGACCTGAAGCAGCTGTTTATCGGCAGCGAAGGAACGCTCGGCATCATCACCGGTGTGGCCGTCAAGCTGTTCCCGGCACAGGAAGCCTCCAGGACCGCGATGCTGGCTATCGATGACGCAGAAAAGGCGGTCGAGCTGCTGGGCGTGCTTCGCGGCAGCCTCGATGACGCCATCCAGTCCTTCGAATTAATCGGTATGACGGCGCTCGACCTCGTACTCGAGCATATCCCGGACACGCGACTGCCTTTCGAGAGCGCGGCGCCGTGGTACGTGCTGTTGGAGGCCACGACCGGCGAGGGCGACCGGCTCGAGCGGGCACTTCTACCGGTAGTCAATTCCGGCCTCGCGAGAGACGCCGTTATTGCGAAGAACGACAGGGAGTCGGATGCGCTTTGGCGCATGCGGCATTCCATTTCCGAAGCCGAGAAGAAGATCGGCCAGGGTGTAAAGCACGATATCTCGGTGCCGATCGGCCGCATGCGGGATTTTCTCACCATGGGCGACGCGAGGCTCGCCGAACAGATCCCCGAAGCGACCTTGGTTGCATTCGGTCACGTCGGTGATGGCAATCTGCATTACAACGTCGTGCTGCCGAAATCACTGCTGGGCGACGACCTTGTCGCCCGCAGAAAGGCGGTAAGCCGGCTGGTGTATGACCTGGTGGCGGAGCTCAACGGCAGCATCAGCGCGGAGCACGGCATCGGCGTGTTGAAACGCGACTGGCTGCACGAATACAAGGACCCGGTTGAACTCGATTTGATGCGCACTCTGAAGACCGCGCTCGATCCGCACAGCATCCTCAATCCTGGCAAGGTAATCTGACGACCAGTTCCGCGTCGCCGCTTGACGATACCGATAAGATGTTCAATTGGCCGATCTCTTTTCCGCGTTTGCGAGCATGAGTGCAGAGTCCGAGAAAATCCGCGAAGCGCTGTCCGACCAGCTGTCGGACCTCGACGATAGCCTTGACAACGTCGGGGACGTCGAGATGCTGGCCGATCTGCAGGCCGGGATAGGGCGCCTGCTGGCCGATAACGGCAGTGTTGAGGCAGAGATTCGCGCCGTGCTCCAGGAACGCTACGAAAGCGGCAAGCTTCGCCAGGAGACCTTCCAGCTGGTCAAGTCGATGCTGGATCGATTCGTAACCGAGCAACTGGCGACCACATCGCCGGTCTCCGCCGACCCGCGCGAGGGTGACCTCGACTACGTGCCCGAGCCGGCCGCGGACGAGTTTTCATCGACGACGGTGCTCGATACCGAGCCGCTGCGCCCGCCGACGGCCGAAGACAGGGTCCAGGTCGGATCGGTGCTTCGCGACCGGTTCCTGCTGCAGGAGCGCGTCTCGGGCGGCAGCATGGGCGTCGTATACAAGGCGCTCGACCGACGGCTCGCCGAAGCCGGCGCGGAGTCACCGTGGGTCGCGATCAAGGTGCTCTCGCCGCAGTTGTCAAAGAGCGGCCCGGCGCTGAGGGCGCTCCAACAGGAGGCCGCCAAGGGACGCTGCCTGCTGCATTCGAACATCGTACGGTTCATCGACCTCGATCGTGACGACGACCTGTACTTCATCGTCATGGAATGGCTCGAGGGCAGGACGCTCGCCGACATCCTCGATTCTCCCGACAGCAAGTCCGTCGATCGTGAACGCTCTCTCGAAATCGTTCGCCAGGTCGGCGAGGCGCTCGAATACGCGCACCGCTGCGGCATCATCCATGCCGACGTCAAGCCGGGCAACGTGATGATTGCGCCCGACGGCAGCGCGAAGCTCTTCGACTTCGGCGTCGCCCGTGTGCTGCAGACGCAGGAAAACGGTCCCGGCGATTTCGATCCGGCCGCACTCGGTGCGCTGACGCCGGCGTACTCGAGCATGCAGGTGTTGACGGGCGACGAACCGGTTCCATCCGATGACGTGTTTTCGCTGGGCTGCCTGATGTACCGGCTGGTTGCCGGCTACCGTGTCTTCGGTCCGCGCAACGCGGCGGAAGCTGCCGAGGAAGGCATGAAGCCGCAGCGCATTCCCGCGCTGAACAACACCGAGTGGGCGGCGCTCAAACGGGCGATTTCGTACTCGCGGGTAACGCGTTTCGATTCGATGCGCGCGTTCCTCGATGCGCTCGAGGCACCGGCTCCTGAGGCGATATCGGTCACAGCCGAACAGCGTGTCGTCGAGCAGGAAAAATCATCCTCCGGGGGGCGCGGTCTGCTGATTGTCATGAGCGTTCTCCTCGTCGGCGGGGGAATGGCGGCCTGGCAACTCGGCTATCTCGACAGTATCCGTGACGAGTTGCTTCCGCCGCCAGGTGAAGAAATCGTCGATGTACCCGCCGAACCCGAACTCCCGATTGCCGCCCCGCCGGAATCGGAGCCGCTGCCGGAGGCCACGGGTGTCGAGACGCTCACCGATGAGGCGCCGGCTTTGGAACTGCCGGTGGAGCCGGTCGAGACGACACCTGCCATCGAACCTGACCCCGTTACGGATTTCACAACGCTGCCGCCCGCCGACTTCACCATCGAACTCGCGTCCGGCGCCGAAGCCGCACGCAGGATGGTCGTCACACTGCGCGAGGACGGCGGCCCGGTCACGGTCGACCTGTTACGCAGCAACATCGACTTGCCCCTGACCCTCAGGATCGAAGAGGTAGGTCACAGCGGCAATCGTTCGCCGTGGACGGCGGAGCAATACTCGCTGTCCGAGGACATCGTCAGCATTCCGGCCGGGCAGGACCGCGCGCGCGTGGAACTCGAGATGGCGAGTGATCCGCTCCGCGAGGCGGACCAGCAATCGACGCTCCGGGTCCGGGAGGTCGACACTGCCACGTCGGAACTGGCCATCCTGGAGGTTGTACTGGAGGACGACGACCAGCGAGCCTTCGAGGCAGGGTTGCCGACGAACACGGTGGCCTTCGCGGTCAGCCAGGTATCCGTCAGCGAACGCGACCCCGCGGTGCAGGTCGACATCCTGCGCTTCAATCCGGACAACCGACCTCTCGTCATCGATTACGTGCTGCGCGACGTGACCGCCACCGAGGGCGAAGACTATTTCTCCACCGGTGGCTACACGGTCGAGTTCGGACCGGGACAGCGCAGCGCGCGTGTACTGATTCCGCTGGTGCAGGATTTCGACGTCGAGGGCGACGAGGCATTCACCGTCGAACTGACGGTAGTCAATCCCGAGCTGTCCGCCGACGTCTACCAGCGCATCGTCGTCATGATTCGCGACGACGAGTTTCCGCGGCCCTGACACTCGACTTCGCGAGAGACCCGGCCGCCGAAATCGGGCCTCACGGCGTGCCCCCGTTGGGCGAAGGCCCTCCTACTTCTTTGTTGTCGTACTTGCTAGACTCCGGCCGATCCGGCCCTGCGCCGTGCCCGCAACACAACGGTCAATCAAATGGACGAAAAAGAACTGCGACGCTACTCGCGCGTCGTCGTGGATGGCGTCGAACAGGCGCCGAGCCGCGCGATGCTGCGCGCGGTTGGATTCAGTGAGGCGGACTTCGAGCGACCGCAGATCGGTATCGCCTCGACATGGAGCATGGTGACGCCGTGCAACATGCACATCGGCGGTCTCGCCGATGTCGCGGCCAAAGCCGCTGACGAAGCCGGCGCGAAGGGCGTCGTGTTCAATACCATCAGCGTTTCCGATGGCATATCGATGGGCACGCCGGGCATGCGCTACTCGCTGGTCTCGCGCGAGATTATCGCCGATTCGATCGAGGCCGTGACGGGCGCCGAGGGCTTCGACGGTATCGTCGCGATCGGCGGCTGCGACAAGAACATGCCGGCCTGCGTGATGGCCATGGCGCGTCTCAACCGTCCGTCCGTCTTCGTCTACGGCGGTACGATCAAACCCGGCGCGAAACGCCGTGACATCGTCTCCGTCTTCGAGGCCGTGGGCGCCGCGTCGAGCGGCAAGATCAGCGACGAGGAACTCCTCGAGGTCGAGCAGACGGCAATCCCGGGCCCGGGTGCATGTGGCGGCATGTACACGGCCAACACGATGGCCTCCGCCATCGAGGCGCTGGGTATGAGCCTCGCAAACAGTTCGGCACAGGAGGCCGTGTCGGATCACAAGCTGGAGGACTGTCGCGCTGCGAGCGCCGCGGTCATGCACCTGATCGAGAACGACATCAAGCCGCTCGACATCATGACCCGGCCGGCGTTCGAAAATGCGATCGCCGTCGTGATCGCGCTGGGCGGCTCGACCAACGCCGTGCTGCACCTGATCGCAATTGCGCGCGAAGCAGGCGTCGACCTGAGCCTGGACGACTTCACACGCATCGGCGCGAAGACGCCGGTGCTGGCCGATGTGCGGCCCAGCGGTCGCTACCTGATGTCAGAGCTCATCGCTATTGGCGGCATACAGCCGCTCATGAAGCGCATGCTCGACGCAGGGCTCCTGCACGGGGACTGCCTGACCGTGACCGGCCGGACCCTGGCCGAGAACCTCGCCGACGTGGAGGACTATCCGGACGGGCAGGACATCGTTCGCGACTTCGACCACCCGATCAAGCCCGACAGCCACCTTGCGATCCTTTACGGCAACCTGGCGCCTGACGGTGCGGTCGCCAAGATTACCGGCAAGGAAGGCCTGCATTTCGAGGGCACCGCGCGCGTGTTTCCGTCGGAAGAGGACGCGCTGCAAGCCATCCTCGATGACAAGATCAAGGCGGGTGACGTCATTGTCGTGCGCTACGAGGGCCCCAAGGGGGCTCCAGGCATGCGCGAGATGCTGAGTCCAACCAGCGCGATCATGGGCAAAGGTCTCGGCAGCGATGTGGCGCTCATCACGGACGGGCGCTTCTCCGGCGGCAGCCACGGCTTCGTCGTCGGCCACGTTTCGCCCGAGGCCGCGGTCGGCGGCCCGATTGCGCTGGTTGAGGACGGCGATGGCATCGTAATCGACGCCGAGAAGAAGGAAATACGCCTCAACGTGGATGCGGAAACGCTCGAGAAACGCCGCCAGGGCTGGAAGCGGCCGCCGTCGGCGGTCCGGCGCGGCGTCCTCGCCAAGTACCGCGCGGAGGTGTCGTCGGCCTCGGAAGGGGCGGTCACGATTCCCGCCGATTGGGACTGAACGAGGCGCGGACTTGACCTTTGGTCGCCGGTCGGCTCTACTCCGTAGCAGAACGATTTCGACACCCACGTAAAGTGCCACGGCATTCCCTGTACGAATGCTAAAGAATTCCTAAAACAGATGGCGCGCCAGAGGTGCGTGGGTGACAATGGCATCAGTACCGGCTAGCCAATAAGGTCGGACGATGCTAACGAACCCGCAGGGGCGATCCTCGCGGGTTTTTTTTTGCCGGTTCTTGTCAGTATGAGCGAAGCCGCATTCGAATCGAGCCAGAGCGTCGGTGCGCCGGCCCACATCGCCAACTCCGACTGGGTCGTCATGAAGTTCGGCGGCACCAGCGTTTCGTCTGCCGATAACTGGGCGCGGATCGCGGATATCCTCAAGGCGCGGCTCGATGCGGGCCTGCGGCCGGTCATCGTCCACTCAGCGCTACAGGGCATCTCCAACGCCCTGGAGAAGATCCTCGACGACGCGGCCTATACGGATACGTCCGGCCAGGTCGAGGCCGTGCGCAGCCAGCACCTCGAACTTGCGAAGGCGCTCGGCCTCGATGGATCAGCGCTGCTCTCGGACATGCTCCACGAACTCGAGCAGCTGGTTGCCGGCGTGCGACTGGTGCGCGAGGTCAGCGTGCGCGTCCGCGTGCGGGTCATGGCGCTGGGCGAGCTGATGGCAACCACCCTCGGCGCCGCGTACCTGGAGTCCCGCGGCCTGCCGGTGCAGTGGATGGATGCTCGCGAGATGCTGACCAGCCTCGGCCGCAGCGGCCCGCAGCGGACACGCGACTACCTGTCGGCGATCTGCGATCACGACGCCGACCCGGCGCTGGCTGAGCGGCTCGAGACGACCGGCAAGGTCGTCGTCACGCAGGGTTTCATTGCGCGTAACCAGCAGGGTGAGACGGTGCTGCTCGGTCGCGGTGGCTCGGATACGTCAGCGGCCTACCTGGCGGCCCGGCTCGGCGCACGTCGCCTGGAGATCTGGACAGACGTGCCGGGCATGTTCACCGCGAATCCCCGGCTGGTGCCATCGGCGCGCCTGCTTGTGGCGCTGCGCTACGACGAGGCGCAGGAGCTTGCGTCGGCAGGCAGCTCGGTTCTGCACCCGCGCTGTATTTCGCCGCTAAGGCCGCACGGCATCCCGCTGTTTATCCGCTGCACCGAGCGGCCCGAACTCGCCGGCACGGTGATATCGCCGGTGACCGACGAGGTCGAGCCGCAGGTCAAGGGCATCTGTGTGCGCCCCGGCATTACCCTGATCTCGATGGACAGCGTCGGCATGTGGCACGAGGTCGGCTTTCTGGCGCGGGCGTTCGCGGTGTTCAGCGAGCACGGCGTGTCGGTCGATTTCGTATCGACGTCCGAGACCAACGTGACCGTATCGATCGATACAACCGATGGCGGCCTTGCCGCCGATACGCAGGAGGCGCTCGTATCCGACCTCGCGCGGCTCTGCCGTGTGCGAGTGATCACGGACTGTGCCGCCGTCAGTCTCGTCGGGCAGAAGATCCGCACGATCCTGCACCGTCTTGCGCCGGCGCTCGAGGTGTTCGAGGAGGAGAAGATCCACCTCGTCAGCCAGGCGGCCAACGACCTCAACCTGAGCTTCGTTATTGGCGAAGACCAGAGCGAACGTCTTGTCGGCAAATTGCACTCGACGATCATTCGCCGATCGGGTGGCAGCCCGGCTTTCGGCGCGAGCTGGGAACAGCTCTTCAGCGGCGAGAGCCGCCTCAGGCCGGATGCCGACACCTGGTGGCTCGACAAGCGTGGTGAACTTCTCGAGGTCGCGGAGCAGCATCCCAATGCCTACGTCTACGACCGGGCCAGCGTGCAGTCCGCGGCGCGCAGCCTGCTGAGCCTCGAGAACGTCGATCGTGTCCTGTACGCCGTCAAGGCGAACTTCAACGCGGAACTCCTGAAGACGCTTGAAGCGGAAGGCGTCGGCTTCGAGTGCGTGTCGCCGGGCGAGGTTGAGTGGCTGGAAGAGGTCCTCCCGGAGCTCAATCCATCGCGCATCCTGTTCACACCAAATTTCGCGCCTCGCGACGAATACGCCTGGGGACTCGAGCGGGGCCTGCGGGTCACGCTCGACAACCTGCATCCACTGCAGCGCTGGCCCGAGCTGTTCAAGGACCGCGAGATCTTCGTGCGTATCGACCCGGGGCAGGGCCGCGGCCACCACGAACACGTCAAGACCGCCGGCGTGCATTCCAAATTCGGCGTGCCGCGTTTCGAGGTGGAGGAACTCGCCGAGCTTGTCGACAAAGCCGGTGCAACGATCGTCGGCATTCATGCGCACAGCGGCAGCGGTGTGTCGGACCCCGAGGCCTGGCGCAGCATCGCTTCCGAACTGATCAAGGTCGCCGAACGATTCCCCGGGGTTCGCGTCATCGATCTCGGCGGTGGCCTCGGTATACCCGAGAAGCCCGGTGATCGGCCGTTCGATCTCGGCCGGATGGACGAGACGCTGGCCGAGGTCAAAGCGGCGTACCCGCAGTACGAACTCTGGATCGAACCGGGCCGCTTCCTTGTCGCGCGGGCCGGCGTACTGCTGACGCGCGTGACGCAGGTAAAGGGCAAGGCGGACATGCGCTACCTCGGGGTCGGTACCGGCATGAACTCGCTGATTCGTCCGGCGCTTTACGGCGCGTACCATGAAATCGTAAACCTCAGCAAAGCCGCCGAGGCGCCCAGCGAAACCGTGACCATCGTCGGCCCGATTTGCGAGACCGGTGACCGGCTGGGGACGGATCGCCTGCTGCCGCCATCGGAAGAGGGCGACGTCATCCTCATCGCGAACGCGGGCGCCTACGGTTACGTGATGAGCTCGAACTACAACCGCCGCGAGGTCGCTCGCGAAGTCGTCATCTAGATCACAAGGGAGCGGATCATGAAACTCTACTGGGCACCGCAGACGCGGGCGTCACGCGCCATCTGGATGCTCGAGGAAGCCGGCGTCGACTACGAACTGGAACGGGTCGATCTTGCGGCGCCGCGCGGCGAGGAATTGCTCGCTGCCAGCCCGATGGGCAAGGTCCCGGCACTGGTCGACGGGGACGTGAAGATGTCCGAGTCCGCCGCGATCTGCATATACGTTGCGGACCGCTATGCGAGCGGCCGGCTCGCTCCGGCGATCGAAGACCCGCTGCGCGGCAGGTTCCTGTACTGGACGATGTACACGCCAGCAGTCGTCGAGCCGTCGATGGGCGAGAAGTTCGCGAACGTCGAGCCAAATCGCTACCGCAGCGGCTGGGGCGACTTCGACTCGATGATCGAGACGTGGGAGCAGGCACTGGGAGACCAGCCGTGGATTCTCGGCGACGACTTCAGCGCCGCCGACGTCATGCTCGGCTCGAGCGCCGTGTTCATGCGCGTGTTCAACATGTTGCCGGACTCGGCCGTGTTGTCGGCGTACGCGGACCGTTGTCTCGAGCGTCCCGGCTACCAGAAGGCACTCAGCCTCAATGACTGATCAGATGTGACGCTCCTCGAGCGTCCTTGCCACGTCCGCGATTTGGAGGTCGCTGACCTTCAACAGAATCAGCAGGTGATACACGAGGTCCGCCGCTTCGTTGAGTGTCTCGTCGCGATCTCCCGAAACCGCTGCGAGCGCTACCTCGACACCTTCCTCGCCGACCTTTTGCGCGACGCGCTTGATGCCTGCCGCGGCCAGGCTGGCCGTGTAGCTGCCCTCGGCGGGCCCGTCGAGGCGCTCGTCGATAATGCCTTCCAGGCGTTCTATGAAGCCGATGCTGCTCATTTTCCTGCTCCGTTGACCGTCACCGGCCGGATGTCGATGTGCTCATCGATCAGATAGCTTTTCAGATCACCGATATCGATCGCCGCGGAGTGAAACACGCTCGCCGCGAGCGCGCCGTCGACACGGGCGTCGACGAAGACGTCGCGGAAGTGCTGCATCGCACCGGCACCACCGGACGCGATCAGCGGCACCGTGCACTCGGCGCGGACCAGCGCGAGCTGTTCGCAGTCGTAACCCTTGCGGACGCCGTCCTGGTTCATGCAGTTGAGCACGAACTCGCCCGCGCCGCGTGACTCCGCCTCGCGCACCCAGTCGGCCGTGAGGCGCCGCGCCGCCGTGGTCTTGTCCGGGTCGCCCGTGTACTGGTAAACGCGGTACCCGCCGTCCTCGGCGCGGCTGTCGATACCGACCACGACACACTGCGAGCCGAAGCGACGTGCCAGCTCCGTGATCAGTTCGGGATTCTCCAGCGCCGGGGAGTTGACCGAGATCTTGTCCGCACCCTTGTTGAGAACGTCTTCGGCGTCCGCAACGCTGCGTATGCCGCCGGCGACGCAAAACGGGATGTCGATAACGGCTGCGACACGGCTTACCCAGGACCGATCCACGCCCCGGCCCTCGGGACTGGCGGTGATGTCGTAGAAGACGAGCTCGTCCGCTCCCTCGTCGCAATAGCGGGCGGCAAGCTCGATGATGTCGCCGACCACGCGGTGGTCGCGGAACTGCACCCCTTTGACGACGACGCCGTCGCGGACGTCGAGGCAGGGAATTATGCGCTTTGCTGGAATGACGCAACCTCCGCCGGAGTAATCCTGCCGTCGAGCAGGGCGCGACCGGTGATCGCCGCAGGGATTCCGTGATCCCTGAGGGCCTGCAGATCGGCGGCATCGCGAACGCCGCCCGATGCCTGCAGCTGCAGCCCCGGGTAGCGATTTATGATCTCGCCGTAAAGGTCGATGTTGGGACCCGCCAGCGCGCCATCACGACTGATGTCCGTGCACAGCACGTGCTGCAGGCCGGAATCGAGATAGCGGTCGATGCACTCCCACAGCGTCGTCCGCGACGTGTTCTGCCAGCCGTGGGTTGCGACGTAGGGCAGGCCCGAGTCGCTGATCGAGACATCGAGGGCGAGGACGATGCGCCCGGCACCAAACTCGTCGAACCACTCGATAACCGTCGCCGGTTCGCTAACTGCAAGGCTGCCAACCACGCAGCGATCGATGCCGCGGTCCAGCCAGTCGAGCAGGCTCCGCGTGTCACGTATCCCGCCGCCGACCTGCACGGCCGACGTCGAGTTCGCGGCAATCTTCGCAATCATGTCGCGATTCGTCGCCGCGCCCGTGCGTGCTCCGTCGAGGTCGACGATGTGCAGGTCACGGGTCTTGAGTTCGGCGAACTGGTTGGCAATCGCCAGCGGGTCGTTGCTGTACTCGGTGGTCTGCTCGAAGTCGCCCTGGAACAGGCGTACACATTTGCCGTCCTTAAGGTCGATTGCGGGGATGACTCTCATGCCGTTCGCGCCAGTGCCGGTAGACCAAGGAAGTTGCCGAGCAGCCTTGCGCCGGCCGCGCTAGAACGCTCCGGGTGAAACTGCGCGGCGACGAAGTTGTTGCGGCCGACGATCGCCGAGAATTCATCTGCATGGCGGGCCGTCGCCAGCGTGAAATCGGACACCGGCAGGGCGTAGCTGTGCAGGAAGTAGAAGTACTCGCCGTCCGCGATATTCGCGAGTACCGGGTGTTCCCGGCCGATGGTCAGGGGACACCAGCCCATATTGGGAACGGGATGGTCCTTGTCGGCAACGAGTTTCGCGGCGGTCCCGGGGATGATTCCCTGTCAGACGACGTCTTCTTCCTCCGATGCGTCCATGAGCAGCTGCATGCCCAGACAAATGCCGAGCACCGGCTGACCGAGCCCGCGAATCACGTCTACCAGTTGGTGCTCACGCAGGCGCTGCATCGCGTCAGCGGCGGCTCCGACACCGGGCAGCAGTACGCGCTCTGCATTGCGAATGGTCTGCGCATCCGTTGTCAGTGCGGCGTCGACGCCGAGCCGGTCGAAGGCGAACTTGAGTGAAGCAATGTTGGCGCCGCCGCTGTCGATGATGGCGAGCGAGGTCACGCGAGCACGCCCTTGGTCGTCGGCAGTTCGGCGTCTTCGATACGGAACGCCTGCCGCAACGAACGGCCGACCGACTTGAAGCAGGCTTCGACCATGTGATGCGCGTTCTCGCCGCGGACGCGGATGTGAATTGCGGCGCCCATCGATTCGGCGAGGGAGCGGAAGAAGTGCCTGACCATCTCGATGGACAGCTCACCAACGGCGTCCCGGTCGAAGTCTCCCTCGAAGACGAAAGCACCGCGGCCCGACAGGTCGATCGCGACCTGCGCTTCGCTTTCGTCCATCGGCAGCAGGAAACCGTAGCGGCCAATGCCGCGCTTGTCGCCGAGGGCTTCGCGCAGGGCGCCGCCAAGTGCGATCGCAGTATCTTCAACCGTGTGGTGTTCGTCGATATGCAGGTCGCCATCGCATTCGAGTTCGAGGCGAAAGCCGCCGTGCTTGGCGATCTGCTCGAGCATGTGATCGAAGAAGCCGATTCCCGTGGAAACCCGAGTCTTGTCGCGGGCGTCGAGATTGACACTGACGGCAATGCGCGTCTCGTTCGTGTTGCGTTCCACCGTCGCTACCCGGTCGCTGCGGACAAGGCGATCGACGATATCGGCCCACGTCACGCTGTCGCCGAGCTTGATTCCAGCGACGCCGATCCGTTCCGCCAGTTCGATGTCGGTGTCGCGATCGCCGATGACGGCGCTGTTACCGAGATCGAGATTGTTGGCGGCGAGATAGCGGATCAGCAGTCCGGTGCGAGGCTTGCGGCAGTCGCAGCCATCCGCTGGAAGGTGCGGACAGATGAACACCTCGTCAAAGCCGAGACCCTGGCTCTCGAACAGCGCCATCACGTGCGCGTGCGGAACCTCGAAGTCCTGCTGCGGGAAAGAGTCTGTTCCGAGGCCATCCTGGTTGCTGACCATAACGAATCGGTAGCCGGCGGCCTTGAGTTCAAGTAGTGCGGGAATGACGCCCTCGACGAGTCTTACCTTGTCGAGCGCATCGACCTGGAAGTCATCGGGCTCTTCGATGAGCGTGCCGTCGCGATCGATGAAAAGTACCTTGGATTTCATGCAGCGATCTCCGCGACCCGGTCCAGCGAGGCGAGCAAGCGGTCGTTCTCATCAGGCTGGCCGACAGATATGCGGATGCAGTCCGCGAGCGCGCCGCCGAAATACCGCAGCAGCACCTTGTCGCTGCGGGTCCTCGCAAGCACCTGGTCGACGTTGCTTACCCGAACCAGGATGAAATTCGCGTCGCTCGGCCAGACGTGCTCGATGAAGTCGTACTTCGCAAATGCGGCAACGAGGCGCTCGCGTTCGCTGACGATTTCTGCAACGCGCGTCTCTGCCTCCGCGAGCCAGCGATCGCCGAGCGCGTCCTCGACGCATTCCACGACCGGCGTCGCGAGTGCGTAGGGCGCCTGAACGGCATTCAGCATGGCGACGACATCCACTGGCCCGATGACGGCACCGCAGCGGGCACCGGCAAAGGCCAGCGCCTTCGACAGGGTGCGAAGCACGACGAGATTGTCGTGGTCTGCGAGCAGCCCGGTCGCCGAAGCGGCCTGGGAAAATTCGATGTAAGCCTCGTCTACGATCACGGCGGCACGGTCTTTCAGTCGCTCGAGCAGGCCGACAATCGAGGATCGGGGCACCGACGTTCCGGTCGGGTTGTTCGGTGAGCAGATGAACACCAGCTTGGTGTTGTCGTCGCAGGCGTCGACGATCGTGTCGACGTCGGCGCGAAAGTCGTCGGTCGGGTCGGTGGCAATGGCGCGCAGCTCTGCGCCCTGGATCTCGGCGTAGTGGCCGTACATCGAGAACGACGGCGCAGTCGTCACGATGTTGTCGATGCCGGAGCGGCAGAAGGCACGGACCAGCAGATCTATGGCCTCGCTGCTTCCGCGCGTCACCAGCAGGTTTGGTTCCTCGCAGTCGAAACGCGCGGCGAGCAGCTGCCTGAGCCTTGCCGGTCGAACCTCGGGATAGCGATTCAGCGGCCGGCGAAACTCGTCAGAGCCGCTCGTCCACGGCGCCTCGTTGGCATTGAGGCGAACCGTCTCGGTGACCTGGGCGGCCGCCTCGTACGGGGACAGCGCGCGGATTTCAGCGCGAGCACGTTCGGCAATACTCACGATTCCGCCTCCAGGCGACAGGTTACCGCTGCCGCATGCGCATCGAGGCCTTCCAGGCCGGCGAGTGTGACGACCGCGTCGCCCAGACCTTGCAGCCCGGATTTCGTCAGCTCCTGGATGGTCATCTGGCGCATGAACTGGTCGAGCCCCAGGCCGCTGTAGTTGCGCGCGTAGCCATAGGTCGGCAGCACGTGATTGGTACCGCTGCAGTAGTCACCCACCGACTCAGGCGTCCACGGGCCGACGAAAATCGAACCCGCGTTTCGCAGGCCGTCCAGCAGCGTCCGCGGCGACTCGGTCTGCACGATCAGGTGTTCGGGCGCGTAGCGATTGCTGACCGATATCGCGTCGTCCAGGCTGTCGACAACAATCGCACGGGAGTGGGCTATCGATACGGCAGCAATGTCTGCACGGCTCAGTGCCTTGAGCTGCCGATCGACCTCGACACGTACCTGTTCGGCGAACTCGGCACTGGTCGTCACCAGAATGACCTGCGAATCCACCCCGTGCTCGGCCTGCGAGAGCAGGTCGGATGCAACGAATACGGGGGATGCGCTGTCGTCCGCAATCACGAGCACTTCGGACGGTCCGGCGGGCAGATCGATCGCTGCGCCGTTCGGGTCCGCGCTGACGAGCGTCTTCGCAGCCGTTACCCATGCATTGCCGGGGCCGAAGATCTTGTTCACACGCGGCACCGTGGTCGTGCCGTACGCCATCGCCGCGACCGCCTGTGCACCGCCGAGCTTGAAAATGTCACGGACGCCAGCGCGTGTGGCCGCGACAACGACCGCCGGGTCCGCGCGGCCATCCTTGCGTGGTGGTGTGCAGAGCACGCGCGTGGGGCAGCCGGCGATCGCAGCGGGTACTGCGAGCATGATTGCCGCTGACGGGAGCGGGGCAGTGCCGGCGGGGACATAGAGGCCGACTGCATCCAGGGGATGCGAGACGCGCTCACAGCGTACGCCGGGCATCGTCTCGACCGTGATCACGTCCGGCCGCTGCGCTTCATGGAATCGCCGCACGTTGGCTATGGCGAGGTCGATCGCCGCGATGGCGTCGGCACCCAGCTCCGACGTCGCCTGCTCGATCTCGTCCTGTCCGACCGCGAACGCGTCCAGCTCGACGCCATCGAATTCGGCGGTCATGGCGCGCAATGCGTCATCACTGTCGGCCTTGACCCGCTCGAGGATCGCGGCCACCGCGCCACGGATATCCTGGTCCACGCCCTGCGCCGGGCGCTCGAGTACGCTCGAACGGCGCGCCTCGTCCAGTTCCTGCCAGTTTTCTATCCCGAGCGACATCAGGCGAGCATCTTCTCGACGGGCAGCACGAGCAGCGAGCTGGCACCGGCGGCCTTGAGGTTCTCCAGCGTCTCCCAGAACACGTTCTCGCGGCAGACGGCGTGAATGGCCACCTTGTCCTGTGAGCCGTCCAGCGGGACGACCGTGGGCGCCTCCGTGCCCGGCAACAGGTCGCGTATCTCGGACAGCGCACTTCTCGGTGCGTGCAGCATGATGTATTTGCTCTCGCGAACCTGCAGAACACCGTCGAGGCGCTGCAGGATCTTGTCGACGAGCTGCTGTTTGTCCTCGCTGAGCGGCACCTGGGTCTGGATGATCACGGCCTCGCTATCGAGCAGCGTCGCGACTTCCTCCAGGCCGTTGGCCTGCAGTGTGCCGCCAGTCGACACGAGGTCGCAGATGAAGTCGGCCTTGCCGAGTTTCGGCGCGATTTCCACGGCGCCCGAGAAATACTCGATCTCGGCATCGATCGAATTCGACTTCAGGTAATCACTTAAGATACCGACATAACTCGTTGCTATCTTACGGTTTCTCAGTGATTCCGGACCCGAGTATTTGATCCCCTCGGGTGCTGCGATCGACAGCCGGCAGTGGCCGAAGTCGAGATCGTAGACGCGCTTGAACAGGGCATTCTTGCCATTCGCGACGCGCTCCAGGCGCTTCTCCTCGACAACGTTGAGCCCACAGATGCCGAGGTCGCAGACATCGTCGGCAACCAGGCCCGGGATGTCGTCGTCGCGGACGAGAAGTAAATCGATCGGCATGTTCTCGCCGAAGCAGAACAGCTGGTCCTTGCTTTTCCGGACCTTGAGCCCACAGCGCTCGAGCAGGTCGAGCGAGTGGTCCGTCAGACGGCCGGTCTTTTGCACCGCAATCTTGATGCGCTGCTGCTGGGTATCCATGCGGGAAATCCTTAATGTGAGGTGAGGTCGTGCTTCGAGGTACGTCGAATGGCGGTTTCGTAGCCGCCGAAACCGTCGGTCAGGAACCGGGCGACCCGGCCGATCGTCGTGACGCTGACCCCGGTGAGATCGTGGATCTTGCGATAGGGCAGGCCTTGCTCGAGGTACTCGACGACCTGCCAGCGATCGACGAGAGCCTGCAATTCCGCGGGTGTGCACAGATCCTTGAAGAAATTTCGGCACTCCTCGGCCGTGCGCAGGCTGATAATGGCCTCGAAGAGGGCATCCTCGGCGCGCCGTATCCGGCGTTCGGATTCGTTTCGGTTGGGCTTCATAATGCTGTAGCAGTGTATTAACGCGTTAGTACGCTATTACATTCGGGGTCGAGTCGCAACCCCCGGTTACGTCCTGTTGCAATTTGCCCCGCCGGAATCGATACGGCGGCAGGTCAGGGCGGTTTCTAAAGCAACAAATTCAGTGTGTTGCGATCGCTTGACGTTGCCCCCCGTGGCTGCATAGACTGCGCCCATACTCATCGAGACCGGCTGAGGGAAAGGCCCGAAGACGCCGGGGCAACCATCAGGACCTAACCAGCCTGAAAAGGTGCCAACTCCTGCGGAGGCGTTAAGCTTCCGAGAGATGAGGGTCAGTGCAGCACGCTCGGACGGCGCGATGGGCACGACACCCTTCCTTGCGGTATCGCAGGGTTCCGATGAGTCGATCTTTAGCCATTGGAAACTGCGGAGACCGACACATGACCACCACGACCGACAAGCACCCAGGCGTCGCCACGCGCGCCGTACGTGCAGGCATTGAATCCGACACCCAGCACGGGGCTGTCGTGCCGCCTTTGCACCTGTCTTCGAACTATGCGTTTGCGGGATTCGGTGAACCGAGGGAGTACGACTACACGCGCTCCGGCAATCCGACGCGCGACGCGCTCGGTGACGCGCTGACCGCCCTCGAGGGGGGCAAGCGTGCCGTCGTAACGTCGTCAGGCATGGCGGCACTCAACGTGCTCGTTCAGTTGCTCGAGCCCGGCGACCTGTTCGTCGTTCCGCACGACTGCTACGGCGGCACATTCCGTCTGTATGAAGCGCTTGGCCGCAAAGGCAACTTCGAGGTCGCATTCGTCGACCAGACGGACGATCGAGCGCCGAGAGCGGCCTGTGCCCGCGGCCCGAAGCTGATTCTGACCGAGACGCCGTCGAATCCGCTGCTCAGGATCGTCGATATCGCACGCGTCGCGGAACTGGCAAAGCAATGCGGCGCGCTCTATGCCGTCGATAACACGTTCCTGTCGCCGGCGCTGCAGCAGCCAATTTCGCTCGGGGCAGACGTGGTCATTCACTCGACCACGAAGTACATCAACGGCCATAGCGATGTTGTTGGCGGCGCGCTGGTAGCGGCGTCCGATGAGCTCGGCGAGGAACTCGGCTGGTGGGCGAACTGCATCGGTGCGACGGGCGCTCCGTTCGACAGCTTCCTGACCTTGCGGGGCATTCGCACGCTCAAGGTCCGCATCGCTCAACACGAGGCCTCGGCGAGCCTGCTTGCGCACGTGCTCGATGAACAGGAAGGCGTCGATCGCGTCTATTACCCCGGCCTCGAGACCCATCCGGGTCACGATATTGCCGTCCGCCAGCAGTCGGGTTTCGGCGGCATGATCAGTTTCGAAATAGCCGGCGGCGCGGAGGCGGCGCGGGTGTTTTGTGATTCGCTCGAGTACTTCTCGCTGGCGGAATCGCTGGGCGGCGTCGAGAGTCTGGTCTGCCACCCGCCGACGATGACGCATTCCTCGGTCAACGAGGCGGCTCTCGCCAGGGCGGGAATCCGCCAGAACATCGTCAGGCTGTCCGTCGGTCTCGAGGACAGCGACGACCTGGTTGCCGACGTGCTCGGGGCCCTCGCGGCCGCGCGGCAGGCGACCAGCCTGAAGACGGTCGCGGTTGCATGAGCACGGGCCTGCCGGATCACCTGGCCGCGCAAATATCCGAGGAAACGCGGTTCCGGACTCTTGCAGGCCGTTTCGAACTCGACGGCGGCGGTCATCTCGATGACGTGACCGTCGCGTTCCGCACATGGGGCGCGAAAAAGAACGCCTCGACGAATGCGATCCTCGTCTGCCATGCGCTCACCGGGTCGGCGGATGTCGATGCCTGGTGGCCCGGGATTATCGGCCCCGATGGCGCATTCGATCCCGAACGCGACTTCGTTATCTGCGCGAACATCCTCGGCAGCTGCTATGGCACGACGGGGCCGGTCAGCCTGAAGTCCTCGGACGGCGAGCGCTATCGCGCCAGTTTCCCGCGCATCTCGGTGCGCGACATGGTCCGGCTCCAGGCGCGGCTGCTGGACGAGCTCGGCATTGAGCGCCTCAGGCTCGTAACCGGGCCGTCACTGGGCGGCATGCAGGCGCTCGAATGGGCGTGCCTGTATCCGGACAGAGTCGAGAGTATCGTGCCGATTGGTGTGGGCGGGCGCCATTCGGCCTGGTGCATCGGCATCAGTGAAGCACAGCGTGCGGCAATCGCGGCTGACCCGAACTGGCTGGACGGGAATTACGCGGACGATGCGCCTCCCGAACAGGGCCTGGCCGCGGCCCGGATGATGGCCGTCTGTACCTATAGAAGCTGGGAGTCCTTCGATGAGCGCTTCGGTCGCGACCTCCGCGGCGAGGCGCTGTTCGAGGTCCAGTCCTACCTTCGCCACCAGGGTGCCAAGATCAACCGGCGCTTCGATGCGAATACCTACGTCACGCTGACGCACGCGATGCACAGCCACGACCTTGCGAGCGGACGTGGCGTCTACGAAGAAGTCCTGGCAGGCATCGATACCGCGGCACTCGTGGTTTCGGTCAGCAGTGACGCGCTGTATCCACCGGCCGAGCAGGCCGTGCTGGCAGAGCACCTGCCGAACGCGCAATACGTGACCCTCGAGTCACTGCACGGTCACGACGGTTTCCTGATCGAGACCGGCGCGCTGGCCGGGCTCATTCGCGAGTTCCGGGAAGCCCTTTAAGCGTCCATCACTTCAGATGCGCCAGCACCGCCGACGCGAACTCGTCGGTGCTCATGACGGCATCGTCGCCAGCGGCGATGTCCGCCGTACGTCCGCCGGCCCGGATCACCTTCTCGATTGCCGACTCGACGTCGTTTGCCTCGTCCGCGAGATCGAGGCTGTGCCGCAGCAGCATGGCGATACTCGCGATCATCGCGGCAGGGTTTGCGATGCCCTTGCCGGCGATGTCGGGGGCAGAGCCGTGTATCGGCTCGTAGAGGCCGCGCCGACCGTCCCCGAGTGACGCCGACGGCAGCATGCCCATTGAACCGGCGAGCATTGAGGCCTCGTCGGTCAGAATGTCACCGAACATGTTCTCGGTCACGATAACGTCGAAGTCAGCCGGCCGCGAAAGTAGGTGCATCGCGGCAGCATCGACCAGCAGCGTTTCGACCTCGATGCCGGCAAATTCGTCCGTCATCAGTCGGTCCGTCGTTTCCCGCCAGAGACGCGACGTCTCGAGGACGTTGGCTTTGTCCACCGAGGTCACCTTGCTGCGACGGCCACGTGCGAGGTTGGCCGCTATGCGGACGATGCGTTCGATCTCTTCGACCTTGTAGACGCAGAGATCGCTGGCTGAGGTCTCGTCGCGGTGTTTCTCGCCGAAGTAGATGCCGCCGGTCAGTTCGCGGACGACGATCATGTCGACGCCCTCGAGCAGGTCGGCACGCAGGGGCGAGGCGGCCATCAGCTCCGGCATGACGCTGACGGGCCGGAGATTGGCGTACACGCCGAGCACGGAGCGCAGCTTCAGCAGGCCCTGTTCCGGGCGCACGCTCGCCGAGGGATCCGACCATTTCGGCCCACCAACGGCACCGAGCACCACGGCATCGCTCTCGAGACAGCTGGCAACCGTTTCGTCGGGCAATGGATCGCCGACCGCGTCGATGGCGGCACCGCCGGCCAGCTGCTCGCTGTACGTGAACTTATGGCCGTAGCGCGCCTCGACGGCCTCGAGGGTCTTGCGGCCGGCGGCCGTAACCTCCGGCCCTATGCCGTCACCGGGCAGCAGGGTGATCAGGGCGTCCATGGCCGCTCCTTTTCGAACTGCTCGATGGCCGCATCATGCTGCTGCAGAAAGCCGAGCTGGTCGAGACCCTCAATCAGGCAATGCCGCGCAAATCCGTCCATCGGATAGGTCGTCGTCGTGCCGTCGGGCAGCGTCAACGATAACGCCTCGACATCGATCTCCACTTCGACGCCCGGGTTATCGACGAGCCACGTATGGACGTCCTCCGGTACGACGATCGGCACGAGGCCGTTTTTCAGCGAGTTGTTGCGAAAAATATCGGCGATCTCGGTCGATATGACGGCCCGGAAGCCGTAGTCGAGCAGCGCCCACGGCGCGTGCTCCCGGGAGGAACCGCAGCCGAAGTTGTTGCCGGCGACGAGAATGTCGGCACCGCGCGCCTCCGGGCCATTGAGCGGGAACTCCGGGCGTTCGTTGCCATCCGCGTCGAAGCGGAGGTCGAAGAACAGGCTCTTGCCGAGGCCCTCGCGCGTCGTCGTCGTGAGAAATCTCGCCGCGATGATCTGGTCGGTGTCGATGTCCCGCGTCGGTAACACGACGGTGCGGGAACGGAACGTCTTGATGGCTTCCATGAGCGGTCCGGATCAGCGATTCATGAGTTGACGGGGATCGGCAACCTTGCCGCGTACGGCCGACGCCGCCGCGGTTGCCGGGCTCGCGAGAACGGTGCGGGCACCGATTCCCTGGCGACCCTCGAAATTGCGGTTGCTCGTACTGACGCTGAGCTGGCCGGGTAGGGCGATGTCGCCGTTCATGCCGATGCACATCGAGCAGCCGGCCTCGCGCCACTCCGCCCCCGCGTCGGTAATCACGCGGTCGAGCCCACGAGCCTCTGCCTCCCTTTTTACCTGCTGGGAGCCGGGCACGACGAGCATCCGCACGCCGTCAGCGACCTGCCGGCCCTCGAGGATGCTCGCCGCCTCCTCGATATCCGACAGGCGGCCGTTCGTGCAGCTGCCGATGAACACGACGTCGACGTCGTTCTCCGTCATTGGTTTTCCGGGCATGACCTGCATGTAGTCGAGTGCCTTCCGGAAGCTCGGATCATCACCGCCATCGGGTACCGGCTCGGATATGCCGATGACCATGCCCGGATTGGTGCCGAAGGTGACCATTGGCTCCAGGCTCGATGCATCGATCGATACCTCGTTGTCGAAGGTCGCGCCTTCATCGGTGACGAGTTCCTGCCAGCGTGCCAGCGCTGCGTCCCAGGTTTCGCCTCGCGGCACCCTCGGGCGACCGGCGAGATACTCGAAGGTGGTGTCGTCCGGCGCGATCATGCCGGCCCGGGCGCCGCCTTCGATGGACATGTTGCACACCGTCATGCGGCTTTCCATGTCCAGTGCGCTGATTGCGTCACCGCGGTATTCGATAACGTGCCCGGTACCGCCATCCACGCCGATCCGGCCGATCACGGCGAGGATTATGTCCTTGGCGCCCACACCCGCGGGCAGCCGCCCACTGACATTGACCGCAAGCGTCTTTGGCCGCCGCTGCAGCAGGCACTGCGTCGCCAGCACGTGCCCGACCTCGGTCGTGCCGATTCCGAAGGCGAGGGCGCCGAAGGCGCCATGGGTGCTCGAGTGACTGTCGCCACAGACGATCGTCTTGCCCGGCTGCGTGGCGCCGAGTTCGGGGCCGATGACGTGCACGATGCCGCGGCGGTCGCTGTCGAAGCCGAGCAGGTCGATGCCGAAGTCGCGGCAGTTCTGCTGCATCTGGCGAATCTGGTTGGCCGCGCTCTCGCCGACGACCGCAAGGTCCTTGAAGGTCCTGACCGGCGTGGTCGGCGTCGAGTGATCCATGGTTGCCAGGGTGAGGTCGGGACGCCGAACGGACAGCCCGCGATCGCGGAGCATCGAGAACGCCTGCGGGGTCGTCACCTCGTGGATGATGTGCAGGTCGATGTACAGGACGGAGGGCGTATCGTCGGTTGCCGGGACGACAACGTGCTCGTCCCAGACCTTTTCGAACAGCGTTCTCATCAAATGGTTGCCCGGTCGATCGTCGTCGACGTGTCCGGACCGCCGCGCTGGCGACGGCGAAGCAGCCGGTTGGTGACTTCCAGGCAGGCCTGGCTGCCGGCTTCGACGATATCGACGCTGGCACCGTGGCCGCGATAGCTCTCGCCATCGTGCACGACGGTGACCGTGACTTCGCCCTGCGCATCCTCTCCCATCGACGTGCTGTGCAGCTCGAAGTTCTTGAGCGCCAACGGCACGCCGGTGATGCCTTCGATGGCCTGGAACGCGGCGTGCACGGGGCCGTCGCCGGTTGCGGAGGCGCTGCTTTCCTCGCCGTCCTCGCCGATCAGCACGACGGTAGCCTCGGCCGGTTCGTCGGACTGAGTGTGGACCGACAGCGACTTCATGTGCCACGGTCCGGCGGTTGCGGCGTCGACGTTCATGATGATCGCCTCGATGTCGCCATCGAAGACGTCCTTCTTCTTGTCCGCGAGCTTCTTGAATTCCTGGAACGCCCGGTTGGTCTCGAAGTCGTCCAGTTCGAAGCCGAGCTCACGCACGCGGTCGCGGAACGCATGCCGGCCGCTGTGCTTGCCGAGGACGAGATTCGAGCGGCTGATGCCGACATCGTCCGGGCGCATGATCTCGTACGTCGACGCGTGCTGCAGCATGCCGTGCTGATGAATGCCGGCCTCGTGGGCGAACGCGTTCTCGCCGACGATGGCCTTGTTGCGCGGAACGTGCATGCCAGTGATGCTCGAGACCAGCCTCGATGTCGGGTACAGCCGTTTGCTGTCGATGTCCGTGTGCAGGTCGAAAAACTCGGCGCGGGTTCTGAGCGCCATGACGACCTCCTCGAGGCTGCAGTTGCCCGCGCGTTCGCCGATGCCGTTGATCGTGCATTCGATCTGGCGTGCGCCGGCGTGGACGGCAGCGAGACTATTGGCCACGGCCATCCCGAGGTCGTTGTGGCAGTGGACCGACAGGGTAATGTCGTCGATTCCGGCCACGTGCTCCTTCAGGTAGCGGAACAGCCGGTCGAACTCGGCCGGTACCGTGTAGCCGACCGTGTCCGGGATATTGACGGTCGTCGCACCGGCCTCGATAGCCGCGCTGACGACTTCAGCGAGATAGCCGAGCTCCGTCCGCGATGCGTCTTCCGGTGAGAACTCGACGTCGTCGACCAGTTCCCGCGCCATCGTCACGGCACCGACGGCGCTCTTGATGATCTCTTCCTTGGCCATCTTGAGCTTGTGCTCGCGATGGATTGCGCTGGTCGCGACGAACACGTGGATCCGGTGACGGTCGGCGCCTTTCACCGCCGCGTGGACCTTCTCGATATCCTCGGCGTTGCAGCGGGCCAGGCCACAGATCGTCGGCCCGAAGTTCTCGTCGGCGATTGCTTTCACCGACTCGAAGTCGCCGGGAGATGCCGCCGGAAAACCCGCCTCGATGATGTCGACGTTGAGCTCGGCAAGCGCCTTCGCAACGCGTAGCTTCTCGCGCAGGGTCATACTGCAGCCTGGCGCCTGCTCGCCATCGCGCAGCGTCGTATCGAATATGCGTATGCGGTCTTCCGGTTCGCTCGACATTGGGGGTACTCCGGTTAACGGTCTGTGATTACTCGGTCAGCCAGTCCATGCGGCTCCTGAGGTCCTTGCCGACGGTCTCGATCGGATGCTCGAGGTCCGCGTTCATGCGGCGCTTGAACTCGGGCATGCCGGCTTCGTTTTCGGCAATCCAGTTCTTCGCGAAAGTGCCGTCCTGGATGTCGGTCAGCACAGCCTTCATTGCCTTGCGCGAGTTTTCGTCAACGACTCTCGGGCCGCTGATCAGGTCGCCCCAGGCGGCGGTGTCGCTGATGAACTCGTGCATCTTCCGCAAGCCACCCTCATGCAGCAGGTCGACGATCAGCTTGAGCTCGTGCATGACCTCGTAATAGGCGACTTCGGGCTGGTAGCCGGCCTCGACCAGCGTCTCGAAACCGGCGACGATCAGCTCGGTCGCGCCGCCGCAGAGAACGGCCTGTTCGCCGAACAGGTCGGTCTCCGTTTCCTCGGCGAAGGTGGTTTCGATGACGCCGGCACGGGCGCCGCCCAGTCCGGACGCATAGGCGAGGGCAAGCTTCAGGCCCTCGCCGTCGACATCCCGGTGAATCGCGACGAGGCAGGGCACCCCGTGGCCCTCCTCGTACTGCCGGCGCACGAGGCCGCCCGGGCCCTTCGGGGCAATCAGCACGACGTTCAGGTCGGCGCGCGGTTCGATCTGATTGAAGTGAATCGCGAAGCCGTGCGCGAACAGCAGCGTGGCACCCTGGTCGATATCGGCCTCGATCGACGCGTACAGGGCTTTCTGCACCATATCCGGCGTCAGGAAGGCGATGATGGTGGCTCCCGTGACGGCCTCGTTCGGCTCCATGACCGTGTGACCATCCGCCTCGGCCTTGGCCCAGCTGGCGCCGCTCTTGCGCAGGCCGACGACGACGTCGAGCCCTGAATCCCGGAGGTTCAGCGCGTGCGCCCGTCCCTGGCTGCCGTAGCCCAGTATCGTGATTCGCTTGCCGTCGAGGCAGCTCATGTCGACGTCGGATTCTGTATACAGTTGCATGGTGGTTCCTTGAAGCGTTCGAATTGGGAATCAAAAAAAACCCCACAGTCCTTTCGGGATGCGGGGTTTGCGTTGTCTGGTCCGTCTGATACGCGCTACCCGCCGACTCTCCTCTCAATAAGGAGACGAAGCGGAAGCAGAAGCAGGTCGCGTTCGATGCGTTGGTGGACGGCAATCATGGCGGCATCATGTTGCAAGGTCCGGATGATGTCAACTCTCGATATTTCAGTTACTTGTGATACTAA
>JAAUXY010038490.1_pt1 | contig 35264 bp, 34 predicted proteins | sample 7278121 | NCBI WGS metagenome assembly JAAUXY01 (sample SAMN14350117, study PRJNA611818) | marine sediment metagenome | isolation source: surface marine sediment (1.8m) | place: French Polynesia: Moorea | collected 2018-08
TCAACGACGACACCCGGGTGGATATCGAGGTCTACTCGCTTGACCTGCAGGACGAGATCGCGCTGACCGACCAGTTCTCCCTGGTGCTGGGCGTGCGCTACGACGAATTTGATATCGAAGTGTTCGACGTGGTGGCCAACGAAAATCGCAGCCGCAACGACGATGAAGTCACACCGCGCGGTGGCCTGATCTACAAGCCGCAGGAAAACATCTCCCTGTATGCGAGCTACAGCGAAACCTTCCTGCCTCGCAGCGGTGAACAGTTCGCCAACCTCAACGGCGGCGCTGACGACCTGGACCCCGATGAGTTCGAGAGCCTCGAGTTCGGGCTCAAGTGGGACTTTGATATGGGCTTGAGCCTGACCATGGCTTACTTCGAAAACGAGCAGACGCGCTCTGACATCGACAACGACACCGGCGAAAACTTTGAAGTCAGGGGTCTTGAGATCGACGGCTTTGAAATGCAGCTCGAAGGCCAGGTTGGCGAGAACCTGTATATCCGCGGTGGCTACAGCTATTTCGACGGCGAGACCGGCGATGGCGAGGAGCCCCGCGAACTGCCAGAGCACATGGCGTCAGTCTGGGGCGTCTACCAGCTCAACTCCCAGTGGGGTTTCGGCCTGGGTGCGACCTACCAGGACGACTCCCTGGTAACAGACGGTGGTACCGCTGAGCTGCCCAGCTTCACGCGAGTCGATGCGGCTGTCTATTACGAGTTCTCCAACAATCTGCGCATGCAGCTCAACGTCGAGAACCTGTTCGACGAGGAGTACTACCCGACCTCACACAGTACCCACCAGGTAACCGTCGGCGAGCCGATCAATGCACGCCTCACCATCAGCGGTAATTTCTGACGGCTTAGGTTCACGTGTTGGCTGCATAGCGGCTGAGAAACGTGTCCACCGCGCTCTCGATGATGGTCGTCTTTTCCTTCCGGGAGGGCGCCCTGGCGTAGCCCACAACGGCGGGCCAGAAGAGGGCGCCCTTTAGCATGGAGTGCAGCTCGCCGGCGGCGATCCCGGTGTCGGGAACATTCAGCCTGCCGGCTTTTGCCGCGGCCTCTATCCAGTCGACAAGGGGGTTGGTCGCCATGGCTTCGGCCGGAAGAATGCGCTCTACCATTTCCGGTGAGCTGTGGGATTCCACCAGGAACAGGCGAAAAATACTGATGTAGGTGCTGGAGGTGAGTAGCTCGATATCGAGCTGGGCAAACTCCAGCAGCTGCCCCCGGAGTTCGCGGTTTGCGTCGTAGGGCACCTGGGTAGCCTGACGAAACTCTTCGAGCAGGGCGCGGGCAATCGCGCCAAACAGCTCTTCTTTGCTGGGGAAGTGATTGTAGACAGTGCGTTTGCTGACCTCGGCGCGCTCTGCAATAACGTCCATATTGGCGTCGCGAAACCCGCAGCGAAGAAACTCCTCCCGGGCCGCGTCGATGATCGCAGCGCGCTTGATTTCTGAGCGGGTTAGCCTGGTTTCAACGTTCATCAAAAAAATACACTTGCCAGTTTACATTTAGTCTATCCTGTGTAAAATACACTCGCAAGTTTACTTTACGCGGAGGGCTCTACCCATGAAATCCCTGACCTGCTGGAAGGAAGTAATCACAGTATCAGGCGTGTCCCTGATGCTGCTTGGCCTGAACATTGCGGCGCTCGCATCCTGAAGTAGCACCTCGTCGATCGCACAGCTTGCGCAGGCGCACTGTGGCCAGATTCATGCACTGCTGAACATCATCATTGTGGAGAATTCCCATGCCTAAATCCGTTCTCGTCACGGGTGCGACTGGCTTTATCGCCCAGCAACTCATCATTGACCTGCTCAACGAAGGGCATGCAGTTAAGGGCACCGTTCGCAGCCTCTCAAAGTCAGCGTCAGTCAATGAAACGCTGTCCGAGCATCTTGGTCGTCCTATCGAGATACCGCTGGTGGCGGCGAACCTCGATTCAGATGATGGTTGGGCGGAGGCCGTCGAAGGCGTTGATTGCGTTATGCACGTGGCGTCACCGTTTCCGCTGGCACCGCCCAGGGATCCGCAGGAGCTGATCCGGCCGGCGCGAGACGGTGCACTTCGCGTACTGCGCGCGGCACGGGACGCTGGCGTGAAGCGGGTGGGGCTCACCTCGTCATGTGCAGCCATAGCCTATGGGTATGCGCAACAGCCGGAAGTGTTGACCGAAGCGGACTGGTCAGATGTCGACTACACCGCTGACTGTCCTGCCTATCCGGCATCGAAGACCATTGCCGAGCGTGCTGCCTGGGATTTCGTCAACAATGAAGCGCCGGAAATGGAGCTGACCACGATCAACCCGGTCGCTGTTTTCGGTCCTATCAGGAGTGCGGATGTCAGGACTTCTGTTGGGGTCATTTCCATGCTGCTGGGGGGCAAGGTGCCCGCGGCACCCGACGCAGGCCTGCAGTATGTGGACGTGCGCGATGTATCCCGGGCGCACATTGCCGCCATGGAATCGCCCGAGACCATTGGTGAGCGCTATGCGCTGGCAGGAGAGTTTTTCACGATGCTCGACACCGCTGAGATTCTCCGGAAAGCCTATCCCAGCTATGCAGGCAAATTGCCGACACGAAAGATCCCCAACTTCCTTGTGCGCCTGCTCGGCCACGTCAATGGCGACATGAAGACCATGAGCTATGAGATTGGCAAGCGTCGCTTTGTGTCTGGAGACAAGGCTGAGAAGCAGTTACTGAAGGCGCCGTATATCTCTGGTAAGGATGCGATTTGTGCCAGCGCAGAGACGCTCATGAAGTATGGCGCGGTGTAGTTGAACTCTGCGAGAGGTTCCAGGATCTTTAACCAGGCACTGAAGTTTCTTTGGGAATAGAGCGATGAGTGACCGCATCGTAAGCCTCATGGTCGAGTTCTTCGATGGCCTCGCGCTGTTGGGGCCCGCCGATCCGGCATCAACCACCCGGGCGCTGGAGCGGGTCTCACCGCCGGCCGACGCAGTCGTGGTCGACGTGGGCTGCGGCACGGGACGCCAGACGCTGCAGTTGCTCCAGGAATCGCCGGTATCGGTTACTGCCACAGACCTGCACGAGCCATTCCTCCTCAAGCTCCAGGAGCTGGCTGAGGAGCGCGGCCTCACCGATCGCCTGCGCGTGGAGCAGGCAGATATGGGTGCTTTGCCTTTCGCGCCGGGCAGCATCGACTTACTCTGGTGCGAGGGTGCCATCTACAACCTGGGCTACCAACAGGGCTTGCAGACCTGGCTGCCACTGCTGCGACCCGGCGGACACCTCTGCGTTTCCGAGGGCGCCTACTTTGTCGACAACCCGCCGGCAGAGGTCCGAGAGTTCTGGGAGGCAGAGTATCCCGAGATCACTACCCATCAGCGCCTGGAACAGCTGGCGATAGATTGCGGGTATATCCTGGTGGATAGCTTTCGCCTGCCGAAGAGCGCCTGGGAGGCCTACTACGGCCCAGTGGAGCAACGCATACAGGACCTTGAAGCAGCGTGGTCAGCTGACCGCGAACGGGAGAAGGTGCTGCTGGCGATGCGTCATGAGGTCGAGGTCTTTCGCCGCCACGGCGATACCTACGGCTATGCCTTCCTGGTGCTGCAGAAGCCCGTCGAGTAGCCACGTCGAAGCTGTGTTGTAGTTAAACCCGGCGGGAAACGCCAGCGGGTGCTCAGTGATCGAACTGCACACCGAAGCTGTTGAGCGCCATCGACACCAGGTTGTACTGTCCTACCGTGAATACCAGGTCCATAAGCTGCTCAGTGGACAGGTGCCGGGAGAGGCCCTTCCATGTGTCGTCACTGATGAAGGCGTCGACGTGAAGTTCGTCGGTGGCCTTGAGCAGCAGTCGATCCTGTTCACTCAGCCCCTCGGTATCCGGCCCGGTCCGTGAGGTCGCAATGTCCGCTTCGCTCATACCCAGGTAGCGCCCAATTTCGGCATGCTTCTGCCACTCGTACTGGGCATTGCAGAGGTGCCCAATTCGCAGAATGACCAGCTCACGTTCCCGGTCCGGCAGCGTGGACTTGGTCAGCACGTGGTTGGCGAATACCAGCCAGCGCCTGGCCAGGCCGGGGTGGTTCATGAGAGTACGGAAGATGTTGAAGTCTCGGTCTGTGTCGACAAAGGGTTGCATGATCTCCTGCGCCTCTTCACTCCACTGTTCCGGTGGCAGGGCGGGTATTCGGGGGGTGTTCAGTCGCATGGCCGGCTCCTCTTAATCCTGTCCGGCAGCCTAACAAAGTCGGCGGTGCTTCGCTCCCATCGAAGTGGCCGCTATGGGGTTTAGCCCGTAGGATACCGGGAACGCACAATAACAAGAGTGCCCAATCCGATGCCGGAAACGCGATGGAGCAACCTCTACCTGGTATATGTCGTGGTAATGCTCACCCTGGCGTCGACGCTGTCCATCATTGATCGACAGATTCTCAATGTGATGATCGGTCCGGTGAAGCGCGACCTGGGCGGCATCAGTGATACCCAGGTCTCCCTGATCATGGGCTTTGCCTTTTCCCTGTTCTACAGTTTCCTCGCACTGCCCGCGGGCTGGATTGCCGATCGCTACAACCGCCGCAACCTGATGGCGGCGGGCATTGTCGGCTGGAGCATCATGACGGCGTTGTGCGGTATGGCGTCGCAGTACTGGCAGCTTTTCCTGGCGCGCATGGGCGTCGGCGTGGGCGAGGCCACCCTGGGCCCTGCGGCTACTTCAACGCTGTCAGATTATTTCAGCCCGGAACGCCTGCCGCTCGCGGTCGGCATTATTTCGGCAGCACCTTTCATCGGCCAGGGCCTGGCGAATATTGGTGGCGGTCCGCTGATCGACTACCTGGAGTCAGTGCCCAATCTGACCGTGCCGCTGATAGGGCAGGTGTATTCCTGGCAGATGGTGTTCATCCTGGTCGGGTTGCCCGGTGTGCTGCTGGGCGCGTTGATGCTGACTCTAAGGGAGCCGCCAAGACGCGGCACACTATCGGTATCCAGTGGCGGCCTCCCACTGTCCGATTTGTGGCGCTTTATTCGCCAGCGCGGCATGTTCTTCGGCCTGATCTTCCTGGCCTACCTGGGGCTGGCCACCCAGGGTTGGTCGTTGTTCTCCTGGATCATTGAGTTCTACGTGCGCAATCACGGCTGGACGCGAACCCAGATCGGCATCAACTACGGCGCCATTGCCATGGTGGTCGGGATAATCGGCAGTGTCAGCGGCGGGCTGTTGGCAGGGCGATTGCTACGCTCCCGGGTTCGAGATGCCACCCTGCGCGTCGCCATGTTGGCGAGCGCGGTACTGCTGCCGACGGCGGTGATGCTGACCCTGGTGGACGACCCATGGCTGGGCCTGGGGCTGCTGGTACCAGTGACCTTCTGCATGGCCATGCCCAACGGGCTGATGCTCGCCACGCTGCAGTCGGTGGCTCCCAATGAACTCCGTGGGCAGATGGTGGCGGTCTACCTGATTGCGGTGAATTTCCTCGCCTATACGTTTGCCCCGTCGCTCCCGGCGGTTCTCAGTGACTACGTTTTCGCAAGCGAACTCGCACTGGGAAAATCCATTTCGCTGCTGGCCGCAATCAACTACAGCATGGCGTTCCTGGCGCTGGGCTTTTCTCTCAGGTACTACCGGGCTGCGCTCGACCAGACGGCGGAATGGAACAGATAGTGGCGCCGGAGAATATGGGGGGTTATCTCGCCTTCTCCAGCTGACGATTCAGGCGCCCGGTAAGGAAATCGAAGTACATATTAAAATCCCCGATCAGCGACCAGAGGGGATAGGTAAACGTGGCGGGCTTGTTCTTCTCAAACCGGAAATGACCGACCCAGGCGAAGAAATAACCGCAGACCGGCAGAGACACGAGCAACAGATAGCGCTGTGTAGCCAGGGCGTAGGCCATGACGGCGATCACCAGCGTCGTGCCGATGTAGTGCAAGACCCTGCAGGTCGGGTCCAGGTGCTGACTCAGATAAAAGGGATAGAACTCCCGGTAGGTTTTGTAGGGTTTCTCTGCCATTGACTGCTCCGATTCGGCCCTCACACTGCCGACATTATGCCTTAAAATGCTGCCACCGAAGTTGCTGTTGTGAGCCTGGATAGAGGTGGGTATTGGCCAAGCTATTTGTAGATAACCTGACGGTAATGGATTTTTCGTTCCTCGATGCGGAGCGAGGCGTGGTCGGTGAATCCTGGATCGTCGACATTGAGCTGACCGGTGAACTGGACGAGCAGGGCATGGTCTTTGACTTCGGCCACGTCAAAAAGCAGATCAAGCACTTCATCGACGCACAGGCCGATCACCGGCTGCTGGTGCCTGCCGCTTCATCGGCCTGCACCACCAGTATTGCAGGCGACACACTATCGGTGGACTTTGAGTTGAGTTCTGGCGCCGTGATCCATCACGAGTCGCCACGTGATGCGGTGCTGCTGTTGGCAGCGGAAAGAGTGGACGCCGGGCAGCTGGCGGAGGACTTGCAGGAGCAACTCAAGAGCATCCTGCCGGAGAACGTGCAGGAGGTGCTGATCAAGCTGCGCCCGGAAGCGATTGATGCCGCCTATTTTCACTACACCCATGGTCTGCAAAAGCACCAGGGGCAGTGCCAGAGAATCGCACATGGCCACCGCTCGCGACTGGAAATCCTGGTCGATGGTGTGCGCAGCGCAGAGCTTGAGGCACAGTGGTCAGAGCGCCTGGCGGATATCTATATTGCGACGGACAGCCACATCGTGGAGGAGTTTGAGCTGAACGGCATCGAGCACCTGCGGCTGGCGTACACGGCCGCCCAGGGCGACTTTGTCATCAGCCTGCCCCGTGCCCAGGTGTTTGTCGTGCCGCATGTCAGCACGGTGGAGAATATCGCCATTTACCTTGCGGAGCGGGTCTCCAGCGACGCAGCCGGCGATGTCCTGGTCAAAGCCTTCGAGGGGGTAGGGAAGGGTGCCTTTGGCACCGGCAGCCCTCAATAGCACCGCAGGCAGTGTGATGCCATCGGCGTCGAGACGGGCTGCGGTTATTCGGAGCTGAGCCCCGCCACGTCCGCGAAGGTCACCTGCAGCGCCTCGCAGATCATATTGAAGTAGTCCGCTTCGGCGCTGGCAACCTTGGCGTCGGCATGCATCACCTCCACCAGCGCGCTGATCAGCTTGATGCGCTGCTCCTTCGGCAGTTTGGGGCCGATGCGGGAGACGTACTTCTCCAGTGGTGCCGATTCGTAGATGGCCGACTTGGAGGCGACGCGCACGTCGGCGCTGCTGATCTCCTCGCCCAGGTACTCGTGCAATACCTTTTGCACGGTTTCCACTTCGGCAGCGTCGGTGTAGGCATCAGCATCGGTGGCACGGGCCAGCACCATCACCAGCAGTTCCCGGTATACCTCGGGCCCGGGTTCGCTGCTTTCCCCGCCGAAGAGTTGCCGAATGTTGAGCAGATCTGACAGCGCCATGTTTTTCCCCGCAATAGTGTGAAGTTGATTAATGCGTACGCTCGGCATATGACAATGGCTCTGCGTCCAGGCAGAAGAGTACTCGGGTCTGGCCGGAGCCGGCAATGGGCGGAGAGCGATGTACGAGGCCATTTCCCACTTTATCAAGCTCGCCTTTCATGATGCCTACCCAGAATGGCGCCATTTCGGAGGGCTCGCCGAAGCGGAGGATCGCCTCATTCGGCGCGCCGCTGCGCAGCGCCGCTCGATCAACCTGTGCATTACTGAGCCACTCCGTGCCCGGCCCACGATAGGTACACAACAGTCGCAGGTGGCGCGTGTCGACATGGAATCGCCGACAGTTGTCTCCGTCTGTGGTGACCAGGCGAAACTTGACCTTGCGACCCTCGCTGAGGCGGAAAAAGTGAGCCGCCAGAAGGTTCAGGTCGGCACGGAAGTGCTCGAAGTCTCCGGGTTCCAGGCCGTGCGCTCGCAGCACGGCGCAAACGTCATCGTCGAATGTGGCGAACGTGGTGAGATACCGCCCTTCCGGCAGGTGGGAGGCCTGCAGAACTGACAGTTCCTGGCTGATGGCCTCCTGCTGCGGGCGGCGCCAGAGGCTCAGGTTTACGTCTGGCCTGCTCACGTGCTGCAGTACGTCTGGCGAGTCTCCCATGGCGTGGGGCGAGGGCGCCTTCTGTGCAGTGGGATCGATTGCGGGTTGGGTCATCGCTGTTTGAGGAATATTGGGCTATATACGTTATGTTATATCATAACCCAAAGAAAATGACCCAGAGGGAGTGTTCGCCAATGCCAATAACCACCCGAAACCTCCTGCGGTTGACGATAGCGCTCGCCGTTACCCTTGCCGGATCCCACAGCGGGGCACACCAGCAATGGCTGGCTCCCAATTTATTCATGGCGACTGGTGAGAGTGCCTGGATCAGCTTTGACCACACCTTCGGTGACCAGCGCTTCCAACCTGCCTCGGGCCCCGGCGGATACTACAGCTGGTGGATCACCGGGCCTGACGGCCTAAGGCGGCAGGTGCCCTTTCTATTTGTAGGTAAAACCCGTACCACCGGCGAGGTGGAGCTGGAGGAAGCCGGCACCTACCGCCTGGAGGGTGTCGAATCCATGTCCTGGAGTAAATTGATAATCGACGGCGAAGCCCAGTGGCAGCCGGGTACGCGTGAGGATTATTCGGACTATGAGGTGGAGTCATCGCGCTACTACTTCCAGAAGGCGCTTTCTTACGTCACATTGCAGTCGGCTAGCCGGGGGGTGCTGGCATCCAGGGGCGAACCCCTGGAAATCCTGTTTGAGGATCACCCCAATGAATGGCACGACGGTAAGAAGCTGCGCATCAAGGTGCTCGCTGCTGGCAAGCCGGTGCCGAAGCAGCCGGTAAAGATCTTTACGGAGCACACCGAGGGACATGATGAAGAGGCCGTGTGCACAACGGATCGTCGGGGTGCCTGTGAAATTACCGCTCCGTCAGAGGGCAGAATCCTGTTGATGACCAGCATTGAAGGCGAAGAACCCGCGCTCGCCGGTACCGATGGCTACTACTACGGTATCTCTGTGCTGCTTGAAGTGACTTCGGATTGATTGGACAAGGTGGTCGATATTGATCTGGTTCATGGCGTTTCGCCTCACCGCTATTAGACTCAGACCGTCGAAATACATCTGGCCTGGACTTTCAGTGGTCTTCTCTCGCATCCGTAAATTCGGCGCTCTGCTACTACTCTTGATGCCCGTGGAGCTTCATGCGCACCTGGAGACCGAGCGTATTGAAGAAGTGGTCGTTACCGGACGCAGCCAGGTGTTGGTGGGCGAAGCGCGTACCGCTTCTGAAGGGGTAGTCGGGCAGATGGACCTGGCAATCCGGCCCCTGTTGCGGCCGGGGGATGTGTTGGAGGCGGTGCCCGGGCTGATCGTGACCCAGCACAGCGGGTCCGGGAAATCCAACCAGATGTTCCTGCGTGGCTTCAACCTCGATCACGGCACCGATTTTGCCACCTGGATCGATGGTATGCCGGTGAACATGCGCTCCCACGGTCACGGCCAGGGCTATACCGACATCAATTTCCTGATCCCCGAGACCATCGAGAAGATGACCTTTGTGAAGGGCCCCTACCATGCCGAGCTGGGGGATTTCTCGTCGGCCGGCGGTGTGCATATTGACACCTTCGAGCGGATGCCGGAGAACCGGCTGACCTTTGCCGCGGGTGGAAACGGCTTCGGGCGGCTGCTGGGAATGGGCGGTACCCAACTGGGCGACCTGACCCTGTCCGGTGCCATCGAAGGCCAGGTCTACGACGGCCCCTGGCGTGATATCGAGGAGGACGTCGAGAAGATCAACGGGCTGCTAAAGCTCGCAGGAAGCGACGACGTCAGCAACTGGTCCGCCACCGCCATGTACTATGACAACGAGTGGAACTCCGCCGACCAGATCCCCACTCGTGCGGTGCAGCAGAACCTGATCGATGAGCTGGGCTCTATCGACGATACCCTCGGCGGTGATTCAACGCGCGCCAGCCTGTCTGCCCAGTACACGCACCAGCACGAGTCACACCGCTCGCAGTGGAACGCCTACGTTATCGATTACGAGATGACCCTGTGGTCCAACTTCACCTACCTGCTGGATGACCCGGACAATGGCGACCAATTCCGCCAGCGGGATGACCGCACTATCTTTGGTGGCAGCTACCAGCGCTTCTGGGTCAGCGGGCAGCAGGAACATTTCCATCACAGCCTTGGCGTGGAGCTGCGCTATGACGACGTTGATACCGTCGGGCTCTATCGCACTTTTCGGCGCGAGCGGCTGGATACCGTGCGCGAAGACAACCTCGAGCAGGGCAGTGTCGGGCTCTACTACGAGCTGGCCTGGCGCCTCAGCAGCCAGTGGCGCGCGGTGTTGGGGGTGCGGGGCGACTTCTACTGGTTTGATGTGGACGCCGACGATCCGGCCAATTCCGGCGACGACACTGACGAGATCTTCAGCCCCAAGGCCAGCCTGATCTACGCCGTCAGCGATACCACGGAAATCTACCTGAGCGGCGGCTACGGTTTTCACTCCAACGACGCTCGCGGCGTTGTGCAGTCGGTAGACCCGGTGAGTGGCGAATCCGTCCGGCCCGTGGACCCCCTCGTGGAGTCGAAGGGGGCCGAGCTGGGCTTCAAGACCCAGTGGAAGGAAAAATGGAATACCTCGCTGGCAGCGTGGTATCTGGAGCTGGACTCCGAGTTGCTGTTTGTCGGCGACGCCGGTGCCACCGAGGCCAGCCGCGGCAGTGAGCGCTGGGGCGTGGAACTCAACAACTACTGGATGCTGACTGATGTCTGGTCACTGGAGTTGGATGTTGCCTGGACCGATGCAGAGTTCAGCAATGATGCGCCGGAAGGCAACGAGATTCCCGGGGCGCTGGAGACGGTGGTGAGCGGCGCAATCTCTGCGCAATACCCGAGTGGCTGGTTCGGCTCACTGCGGGCCCGGTATTTTGATGAGGCACCGCTGGTGGATGACGGCAGCGTTGAATCCGACGGTTCGACCATGGTCAACCTGGCGCTGGGCTGGATAGGTCAGAGCTGGCGGGTGCAGGCAGACGTGCTCAACCTGCTCGACTCCGACGACCACGACATCGACTATTTCTACGCCTCGCGACTGCCCGACGAACCCGAGGCGGGCGTGGAAGATATCCACTACCACGTGTTTGAACCCCGCCAGTTCAGGGTGGCCGTCAGCTATACGTTTTAGGTATTGCTGCCGGCGGAGCCCCGCGGGTGGCTACCGCGGGCTTACCCTATTGCCCGCCATGTGCGATACTCTCGCCCGTTTCAGAGAAACCCGAATTTCCCCAGTGTTTTCAGCTAATTCAGAACCTCTAGCCCGGCTTGGGCTACTGCGTCCGAGAACATCACATTGAGCTACGGTACAGATAACACCCCCTTCTTCCTGGTGGGCTGCGTCCGCTCCGGGACGTCAATGCTGCGTGACCTGCTGCGCCGCCACCCGCGGTTGGAAAGCCCGGAAGAAACCCACTTTTTCCGCTGGGCGGATCCGTTCGGCACTGAGCGCTACATGCGGCAGTACGAAAGGTCGCCGGTGATGAAACGGCACCGCGAAATCGACGGTGTCGCGGAAGATGAATTCGAAGCCATGATGGGCAAGGCCACCGGCCGCAAGCACCTGATGGAGATGTATGGCGATGCGTTCCTCAAGGCCAGGGAAAACTCCGCCGGCCGCTGGTTCGACAAGACACCGCAGAATATCTACGGTGTACTGATGATCGCTTCCGAATGGCCCGATGCGAAGTTTGTCCACATCCACCGGCACCCGCTGAATGTGGTGGCGAGTTTACTGGAAGGGGCGGTCATGCCGGTGCAGGACTTCAATGGCGCCGTTAACTACTGGTTGGAAGCGTCCATGATCCTCCAGCAGTTTCGGCACATTGCCGGCGAGCGACTGCTGGAGGTCAAATACGAAGCGCTGGTGGCCGAGCCGTCAGGCACCTTGCCGGGCCTGCTGGACTCACTCAACGAGGACCCGGCACTGTTGCAGCTGGAGCCAGGTGCGACACACCCCGAGAAGAACAAGTACCTCAACAAGCTCGATGCTGCCCAGATAGAACAAGTGCTGGCGCGTACCGCAGAAGCCCGGAGCTTCTATGGCTACGGCAGTGAGCCCTGAAACCCGTGAAGCTGTACTCGTCGCCGGCATGCACCGCAGTGGCACCTCGGCGGTTGCCCTGGCATTCCAGCGCATGGGTTGGGACCTCGGGGAAGACACCCTGGAGACCCAGACCGAAGTAAACCGCGATGGTTTTGGTGAAAACCGCGGCGTGGTGGAACTCAACGAGGCACTCCTCGCAGAATTCGATAGCCGCTGGTTTACGCTACGTGAACTTCCTGAATCCTGGCTGGAAAGCGACGCAGGGCAGCCCTACCTGGAAAAGGCTGCGAACATTCTGCGAGAGCAGTTTGGTGAAGCGCCGAGAATCCTGCTTAAGGACCCTCGCCTCTGCCTGACCCTGCCGTTGTGGCTCAGAGTGCTCGATGATGGTGGCTTTACCACCCGCGTGATCCTGCAATACCGACATCCGCGGGCCGTTGCCGAGTCGCTGGCGAGGAGGGACAGCCTGCCCGTGTCTTTCGGTCTGCTGCTGTGGTTGCATTACACGCTCAGCGCGGAGCGCGGGAGCCGCAGCCGCGAGCGCGGCTGGCTCGGCTACGAGCAGCTCCTGGAGCAGGGGCCCGCCGCCCTGGCGCTGTTTCCGGGTATCGAGATTCCCGACGACCTGGAACTTGGCATCGACGCCGGGCTGGCGCACCACGGTCACGCGAGTTTTGAATCTGAGGATGGCATCTCACAGCTTTGCGAGGCGGTGCTGTCATCGATAAGTTCCGAGGAGTCTCTGTCGGTGGACCTGTGGGATTCACTGCAAAGCGGGGATTTTGCCCAGACCATCAATTCGCTGACCGATGCGGTGATAAAGAAGGCGGCCGAAGCGGTGCAGATAGGCGAAGAGCACCGTCGATCTCTCGAGGTGATTGCCGACAAGGACGAGGAGATCACCCGGGCCACCAGTTACGCGGCCGAGTGTGAGGCCGCCGTGAAGACCAAAGACGAGGAAATCACGGAGGTTTCCCGCTACGCGGCCGAGTGCGAAGCCGTGGTGAAAAAAAAGGAAGAGGAAGTCGCGGAAGTCTCCCGGTACGCAGCCGAGTGCGAGGCGGTAGTAAAAACCAAGGACGAGGAAATTGCCGAAGTATCCCGCTACGCGGCCGAGTGTGAGGCCGTGGTAAAAACCAAGGACGAGGAGATTGCTGAAGTCTCCCGGTACGCGGCCGAGTGCGAAGCGGCTGTAAAGCAGAAAGACGAAGAGATCACCGAGGCGCTTCGTCAGGCTGAAGAGGCGAGGGCAGAGCTGGCGAGCATCCAGGCGACGCGTGGCTATAGACTGCTGGCCAGATTAAGGTTGGTTGAGTAGTCCGTGCAGCCGATAGATATCATCGTACCGGTCTATGACGGACTGGAGGAGGTGAGGGATTGCCTCACCTCAGTGCTGGACTCCCGGCAGGTGGCCCCTTGTGAAGTCACTGTCATCAACGACGCCTCCCCCAACGCGGAGGTTACTTCCTACCTGCGTGAACTGGCCCGAGACCAGCGCCTCACGCTGCTGGAGAACGAGAGCAACCTGGGCTTCGTTCGCACCGTGAATCGCGGTATGTCGCTCAACCCCGAGCGCGATGTAGTGCTGCTCAATTCCGATACCGTTGTGCACGGCAATTGGCTGGACAGGCTGGTGGCCCAGGCCTATGCCGCGGACGAAATCGGCACGGTCACCCCGTTTTCCAACAATGCGGAAATCTGTAGTTTTCCGCGGCTGTGTGACACTAACGCGGCGGACAGCGCCGACCAGTTGCCCCTGGTCGACAGCGTTCTGGCCGAGGCGCTCACAGGTCGCTCGGTCGATATTCCCACCGCCGTCGGCTTCTGCATGTATATCCGCCGGGCCTGCATCGACGCGGTAGGGCTATTCGACGCCGACACCTTTGGCCGCGGCTACGGCGAGGAAAATGACTTCTGCATGCGCGCTGCGCGCGAGGGGTGGCGCCATATCCTGGCCGCAGACTGCTACGTCCGACACGTGGGAGGCGTGAGTTTCTCCGAGCATAAGCAGGCGCTCATCGGCAAAGCCCTGGAGATCCTCGACAGGCGCTACCCGACCTATCACGCCGACGTGGCCCGCTGGATCGAGACAGACCCGCCCTACGCCCTGCGCTGCAAGGGCTTACTGGAAGTGCTGCGGCAGGATCCCCGGCAGAAAGTGCTGGCCATCACCCACAACCTGGGCGGCGGCACGGAGAAGCACGTCCGCGAGTTGGCCGACGCCACCGATGCCAACTCTGCCTTGCTGATGCTGAAACCCTTTGCAGGCACCCAGCTTCGCCTCACCCTGGGTGTGGACGACGCTGTTCCAGGGCTGAATTTCGACTGGGCGGATAGCAATCAACAGGATTCGCTGCTGCGGCTGCTGCGTCACCTGAACGTGACCCGGGCGCATATACACCATGTGTTTGGTCTGGAAGAGATCCTCCCCGGGTTGCTGGCGAAACTGGCGTTACCCTACGACATCACGCTACACGACTATTTCCTGATCGACGGCAACCCCACCCTTACCGACGAGGACGGCATTTTCCAGGTCGAGCGCAAGGACCGCGGCGCGGGTTGTAACACCACCCGCCTCATTGGGAGTGATGCCGAACTGCAGGTGTGGCAGCGCGGGCATCAGCAACTTCTGGAGGGCGCAGAGCGGGTGTTTTCCCCCAGCCGCGCCGCCCTGGAGCAGCATGAGGTTTTGTACCGGCTGCCAAACGCCGTGGTGACCGGCCATGTGGATATGGTGGACGTGGATGTGCTGCCTGTTTCTCCACCACAGCAGGGCCTTGCCGATCGCCCTCTTCGGGTGCTGGTGCTGGGCGCACTCAGCATCGAGAAAGGCGCGAACCTGCTTGAAGATACGGCGCTGCTTGCACAACAGGAAAATGCGCCAATAGAGTTCACGCTGCTGGGCTACGCACACCGCGCCCTGCGAGGCGTGGACACCCTGGGCGCTTATACCGATGACCAGCTCGATCAACTGATCGCCGAGCAGGATCCGGATCTCATCTGGTTCCCTTGCCGTTGGCCGGAGACCTACAGCTATACGCTCAGCGCTGCCCTGCGGTCAGGGCGACCACTGGTGGTGCCAAATGTTGGCAGCTTTCCCGAGCGCGTCGAGGGCCGACCCCTGACCTGGGTGGAGGTCTATGACAAGGACGCGACGCACTATCTGAAGCGCCTCGAGGAAACTCGCGAGCTGCTGCTGGGCAAGGCGCCCGGGCAGGCGGTGGATTGGCAAGCGCCGAAAATCGGAGATTTCCGCTATGACGCGAACTACCGTCGCCCGTCACAGGCGGTTGGGCATGACCTCGATTTCTCGCTCGAGGATGTCACCACCCACATGGCGGGAGTCGACCTGCGGCCCCGAGACCCCGACGCCTCCTGGCTGTTGCGGCTCCTGGGATGGCTGAAGCGGCGATCGTGGCTGTCGTGGCTGATGCGCAGGGTACCGATGCGCTGGCAGCACGCTTTGAGAAGACGACTCTAAGCCTACACAACTCGAAGAGCGGGGTGCAGCTATACTCCAGAGGTCGCCTTTCAGGGCACCTCGCCGCCGGAGACAGCAGTGCTCAATGCAGCAGTTATTGGTCGAACACTGGTATTCCTTCTACTCGCCATAGCGCTGGCGAGTGCGGCGTTCGCTGCCTATGTCTACACGGCCAGTGAGCGCTACCTCGGGGAGGTGGTACCTCAGGCAGGCTTTGCCTATGAGGAAAACCAGGACCCGGAATTCCTGGAGCGAGGCCGCCATATCGCGCGTACCCGCGGCTGTTTTGGCTGCCACGGACAGCAGCTCGAGGGCCTGGTCTTCGAGGAAGAATGGGCCTGGGTGGGCACGGCGGTGGCGCCCAATCTGGCGCAACACGCCAGGGATCACGATGCGATGACTATCGAGGCGGCTGTACGGCAGGGTATTGGCCACGACGGCAAGGCCCTGTGGTCGATGCCGTCCTACAACTTCGTCCTGCTGGCAGATGAGGACATGGCTGCCTTGATCGCTTACCTGCAATCTGCGCCGGTGATCGAAAAGGCGCTGCCTGAGCCGGACCTGGGCTGGGAGGCGAGATGGCTTATCGTGCGCGGTGAGGCCCAGCATATGGCCGAGTGGGCAGTCCACATGCCGGAACTTCTGCTGGGGCCTGATGATGATCCCCAACTCGTGCGCGGGGAGTACCTGGCCAAGACCACCTGCAACGAGTGCCACGGTTTTGATCTCAGGGGCGATCTCGCTGGCGACATGGCAATGCCGGACCTTGCCATCCTGGCGGCCTATTCAGACGATGACTTTCGCCACCTGATGAAAACCGGCGAGGCGATAGGAGGGCGCTCGGATCTGCCGTTGATGAGTATGGTCGCCAGAGACCGGTTTGCCTATTTCACCGAGGACGAACTCAGCGATTTGCTCGCTTATTTGCGAACGCTGCCGGGCACGCCGATTGACCCGGATGCGTCCTGGCGACAGCTCAACTAGGTCGGCACCTCGCGCCGTCCTACTCCGGCAATACACTCCAGGTGTGACGCCAGATGGCCCACTGTCCGTCTTCCCGCTTGCGCAACACATCGAAGTAGCGCGATTGGGTACGTGACTCGGTCAGCGCACCCGGCTCGGTCACGCCCACCTCGGGATTCTTGAGCTTGAGGTGAATGATGTAGGTGTATTCCGCGATAGCGGTATCACCCATGATCTCAATGGCCGGCATGCTCACCACGTCGATGCGGTAGTCAGCGGTCTCGAACACCGGTTCCAGGAAGCCGGCATAGTTCTGCGCGCCCACAATCGCGGCAGCACCCGGCGGCAGCAGCCGCACCTCGGGGTGCAGGGCGCCGACATAGCCAGCGATATCGGCATTCTCCACGGCCACGCGGTAGTCTGCGTACAGCTTGTCGATCTGTGCGCGGTCCTTTTCGTGGGATTGAGTTTGGGCTGCCACCTGGCTCGATGCCAGAACCAGCAGCAGGCTGGCGAGTAGACGCATGGCGGACTCTCTTCTCGTTATATACAGGCTGAATAATAGAAGAGATCGCGGGAACCGGCGCTAGCTGAATAGCTCGCCACGGCATTGACGCTGTGCAGGCTGTCTGGAAGCATGCAGGAGAGCGTCAGGACATTCTTATGGTAGATGCACACATATGGCCGGGGCGCGAACTGCGCCGTTTTCTCTCGCGACTGCCGCCGGCACTGCTGCTGGCGGCGGCCATGCATGCCCCGGCCCAATCCATTTCCCTGAGCGATGCCGAGGCGCAGTGGCTGCGGGAACACTGCGGCGCGATCGTTGCCGGTGTGGTGACGGGCTACCGCCCCTACGCCTTCCCTGACGACAATGGGCGCATGGGTGGGCTCACGGGTGACTATCTGCGCCTGGTCGAGGAGCGCCTGCCGTGTTCTTTCGATTTACGGGAATACGACAGCTTTGCCGACCTGTTGGAGGCCGCCCGCCAGGGCGAGGTGGACATGGTGCCTTTTGCGGTGGCCGCTGAAGAGCGCAAGGCCTACCTCGACTTTACCGAACCGTTCTACACCATTTCAGACCGGATTCTCACCCGCAGGGATCGCAGCGATACCCTGACCCTGGACAGCCTGTCAGGAGAGCGCGTCGGGATTATCCAGGGCTACGTATTGCAGGCGCAGCTCGAGGCCGACCGCCCTGACATCATCCTGGTGCCCTACGCCACAGAACTGGACGCTATCCGCAGCCTGTCCTTTGGTGGAGTTGATGTACTGCTGGCCGATACCGGTGCAGTGCTGCGCTACATGCGACAGGAGGGCATCAATAATATCCGCGTGGCCGGGGATACCGGCATACAGGATTACCAGGCCATCGGCGTGCGCAAGGACTGGCCGCTGCTGACGTCGGCCCTCAACAAGGGGCTGGCGAGCATTACACGTGCAGAGAAGCAGGCTATCGAGGACCGCTGGGTGAGCCTTTCGGGCGTCGACCCCATCGAGTTTCAGCAGCTATGGCGTCGCATGGCGACGCTGGCGGCGCTTCTGCTGGTGGCAGCCATTGCCGTGCTGGTCTGGAATACGTCCCTGCGGCGCCTGGTTAACGCCAGGACCCGGCAGCTTGAACGGGAGCTGGTGGAGCGTCAGCGCGCAGAGGCGTCCAGGGCGAGGCTGGCCATGGCGGTCGAACAGTCCGCCGCCTACGTACTGCTGATCGACCGACACGGGCATATCGAATACGCCAATCGCGCCTTCGAGCGCGCCAGCGGCCATGAAGATGTGACCGGGCGCTCGCTGGTGGCCATGGCGGCGGGGGAGTCCCGCAATACCCTGAAACATGCGATTGGCGATCTCAATGACGGGGATTCCTGGCGCGGTCGTGTGGTCATGGACCGTGCCGAGGGTAAAGCTTTCAGGGTGGCGATGGTTATCGTACCCATCCTTGACGACGCGACCGGCGAGGGCGGCTTTATCGCTACCGGCCGCGATGTCACGCTGGAAGAGCAGCTCGAATCCCAGCTTCGCCAGGGCGAGCGCCTGTCGGCCCTGGGCACGCTGGCCGGTGGTATTGCCCACGATTTCAATAACCTGTTGATGCCGGTGGTCGGATACGTGGATCTGCTGCGCAGCAAGACATCAGAGGATGCGGTTGACTACCTGGACGCCATCAGCGCGGCAGGGGAGCGGGGCAAGCAGCTGGTGCAGCGCATTCTCACCTTCAGCACATTGCACGAAGGCAAACGCGACCCCCTCGATATGCACGCCGAAGTCACGGAATCCGTGGAATTCCTTCGCAGCCTGCTGCCGGCGACCATAGAAATCCGCTCTGACCTCAGCCACTGCAAACCCGTGCTCGGTGATGTCACCCAGTTTCAGCAGATTCTTCTCAACCTTGGCACCAACGCCAGCGATGCTATGCCCGGGGGCGGCACGCTGGTCATCCGCCTGGCCATGGCCGGTCTCGATCGCCAGCTGGCCAAGGCCTGGCCCGACCTGGCGCCAGGCGAGTACTGTCGGCTGAGTGTTTCCGACAGCGGCGAGGGTATGGCGCCTGACAAGCAGGCCCACATTTTCGACCCGTACTTCACCGACAAGCCCAAGGGCAAGGGCACGGGGCTTGGCCTGGCGACCGTGCATGGGATTGTCAGCGCCCACGGCGGTGCGATTACCGTCGACAGTGAAGTCGGGAAAGGCACCACCTTTGATATTTATTTCCCTGTGGTAGAAGGCGCGCAGCCTGCGGCGAAATTGCCGGAGCCTAACTCTGCGCGATCCAGCGGCGGCCAGCATGTGCTGGTGATTGATGACGACCAGCTGGTGCTGAACGTGGTCGGCGCCATGCTGGAGCGACTCGACTATCGCGTCACGCAGATGTGCGAACCCCTCGAGGCGCTGGAATTGATCCGTACCGACGGCGAGAGCTTCGACGCCATACTCACTGACTACACCATGCCCGGGTTGACCGGGATCCAGCTCGCCGAGCAGGTGCTGTCAGACGATCCCGATGCCGTCATCATCCTGATGACCGGCCTCAGCGACCAGCTGGCTGCCCAGGACCTGCCGTGCATCAGCAAACCCTTAAGAATGGCTGACCTGGCCCGTTGTATGGAGACCCATCTGCCGGCGATCACCCCGTCGGACAGCTAGTCCCACTCCAGGTCGTCTTCGTCGTCGGCGAAGCCCTCGTCGGGCGGTATACCGCCATTGAGGAAGGTCGCACGGGACTGCAGGTAGGCGCTGCGCATAAAGACGTATTTGTCGCCGGTAATCAGGTCGTCGTAGTCCAGCAGCCCGGCGCGCCAACTGATCGCTTCCACCGTCCAGAACAGGTAGGCGGTTTCGGTATGCCAGGCCACAGCGGGGATCGACGTATAGGTATCAACGATATAACCGGTGGCGCTGCGCGCGGTGCGGGGGCCGAAAATCGGCAGCATCACGTAGGGGCCCTGGTCGACGCCCCACACCATCAGGGTCTGGCCGAAATCAGCGCGCTGGGCCTCGATGCCCATCCGGGTGGCGACATCAAACAAGCCGAACAGGCCGACCGTGGTGTTGACCATGAATCGACCCGTGGCCACAAAGGCGACATCCGGGCGGCCCTGCAGTAGCCCGTTGAACATGTGGTTAAACTCGTAGATGTTGGCGATGGCATTGGCTACGCCGCGCTGGGCGGCGTTTGGCAGGACCTTGTCGTAGCCCTTCGCCACCGGCCGCAGCACAAAGCGATCCATCGTTTCGTTGAAGGCGAAGATCTTCCGATTGGTCGACTCCCAGGGATCAATATCCACCGGCTCGACTTGCGCATATGCGCAGGACAGGGGAAATGCCAACAGGAAAAGCAGGATCAGGCGCACTGAGGGATATCTGTTCTGTTTTTGTCTATACGTCGAGCAGCGGGCACCGTACCACACCGATGTGACGAATCAATGCACCAGTTGCTGCGAGAAAGCCGAACAGTCACTCAGGGATAACCGACTTGTTAAACAGGGCTGCCTCTCTAAAGTACGCGGGCGCGAATGTGCAGCCATTAGAACGAGTGACCAAGGAGTAGTTCCCGTGACCAAGCAACAATCAGAATCCGTAAAAAACGAAGTGAATGCTGTCGTTGAAGGCGAGCAGGGCGGTTTCCTGCGCCTGCTCGAAGAGCCCATGTGGCAGGCGATTTTTGCCTCCGTCACCACCATCAGCCTGTTCGGCGTGGTGGTGTCCGGCATCTGGCTGATGGACGCTATCGTCAACTAGGGCGAGACTCGGCCATGGCGGCTACGGCCGCCTCACCCAAAGCCCAGCGACCTGGCCTCGGCCTCCAGGCAGGCCTTGACCTGGGCTTGTTCCTTCACACGTTGTACCAGGCCAGCCATTCGTGGCCAGGTAGAATCATCGATGTCGTACCCCGCGTAGCCCGCGTTGATGAACGGGCTGACGATGCTCAGATCGGCCATCATGAAGTTTCCGAATACCCAGCCTTCGTTTGGTAGCTGGCTCTCCAGGTAGTTCAGCATCGGCGGCAGACGCTTCTCGATGATATTCGAGACCAACTCCTCATCCGGCTCCTGCTTGAAGGCGAAAGGGCGCATGAAGCGCTGGAAGAAAATGCCCGCAGCCATTTCTGCTACCGCGCCACCGCACAGGTCCTCGTACCAGTCCGCCATGGCCTTGTCCGCCGGGTCGGCTGGATACAGTGCAGGTTCCGGGTACGCATTCTCCAGGTAGCGGCAGATGACCTTGGAGTCGCCCAGCGTCAGGTCGCCATCCACCAGGGTGGGCACTTTCCCGAGCGGGTTGATTTTCAGGTAGTCCTTGTCGCCGGTGAACGGCATCTGCGGCACGATTTCGTAGGGAATACCCTTGAAGTCCAGCGCAACGAATACTTTTCTCACGAAGGGCGAGCCATGCACGCCATAGACTTTGATCATGTGCTCCTCCAAACGGTATTTGCAGTGTAGCCGAATGATGTATACATATTGCCCTGCGAGAACGAGAAGGAAAACGCCATGGCTGCCCGCCGTACCGCCCGCAGTAGCTGCCTGCTGTTGCCACTGCTATTCACTCTGTCAGCCTGCCAGGACAAGCCCGTACCCCGCGACACCAGCCCCGGCAGCCAGGGCAATACGCCGGCAACGGCGATTACCGCGGCCGCCAATGCCGCGGTGGCGGAAGAGCTGGATATCGATAACCAGCGTGATTTCGAAGACGCCACCCGCGGCCTGATCGCCGCTGCCGATCCATTGGTGATACGCATGGATGACGGCACGGTGGTCTGGGACAGCTCCAGCTATGACTTCGTCAAAGGTGAAGCACCGCCCAGCGTGAACCCCAGCCTGTGGCGCCAGGCCAAACTCAACAATATCCACGGTCTGTTTGAAGTGACCGAAGGCGTGTACCAGCTGCGCGGTTTCGACCTCGCTAACATGAGCATTATCGTCGGCGAGCGCGGCTGGATTATTGTCGACCCGCTCACCACGAAAGAGACTGCGGCCGCCGCGCTTGCCTTTGCCCGCGAGCACCTGGAGCCGAAACCGGTGACGGCGGTCCTTGTCACCCATTCCCATATCGACCATTTCGGCGGTGTGCTGTCGGTGCTCGAACCCGACGGCAGCACCGAGATCATCGCCCCGATTGGCTTTATGGAAGAGGCCACCAGCGAGAACGTGATTGCCGGCACCACCATGAGCCGCCGCGCCATGTTCATGTACGGGCGGCAGCTCGAGCGCTCACCGAAAGGCCACGTGGATACCGGCCTCGGCAAGGGCCCGGCCTTCGGCAGCCCCGGTATCGCCGAGCCCGATCGCATCGTCGAGTCCACCGGTGAGCAGCTCACCATCGACGGCGTGGAGTTTGTTTTCCAGAACGCTGCCGGCTCCGAGGCGCCGGCGGAGCTGACTTTCTACCTGCCGCAGAAGAAGGCGTTCTGCGGCGCCGAGGTGGTGTCGCGCAACCTGCACAACCTGTATACCCTGCGCGGCGCCAAGGTACGCGATGCCCGCAAGTGGAGCGCCTACATCGACGAGGCCATGCAGCTGTTCCCCGATGCCGAGGTGTATTTTGCGAGCCACCACTGGCCGCTGTGGGGCAAGGCCGACATCACCAACTTCCTCAAGCTACAGCGCGACAGCTATCGCTATATCCACGACGAAACTTTGCGCCTGGCATCCCTGGGCTACACGCCGGGAGAAATTGCCGAGACCATCGAGATGCCCACCGCACTGCGCCAGAGCTTCCCGAATCGCGGTTACTACGGCACCGTGAAGCACAACGCTCGCGCCGTCTACCAGCGCTACTTCGGCTGGTATGACGGCAACCCTGCCAACCTCGACCCTCTACCGCCGCCTCAGGCCGCGGTGCGTTACGTGGAGGCCATGGGCGGAGCTGAGGCGGTGTTGGCCCGCGCCCAGGCGGATTTTGACGCGGGAGAGTATCGCTGGGTGGCGGAGGTGCTGAACCACCTGGTATTTGCCGAGCCCGATAACACGGAAGCCAGGGCGTTGCTCGCCATGACCTACGACCAGCTCGGCTACCAGGCTGAATCCGGCCCCTGGCGGGATGTCTACCTGACTGCCGCGCTGGAGCTGCGCCAGGGACCGCCAGCCGGGGGCATGGGTCTTGCCAACGCGGGCGACCTGCTGCGCCAGACGCCCATCGAAGAGTTCATGCAGGTCATCGCCGTTAACCTCAATGGCCCGAAAGCCGACGGCAGGGAATACACCTTCAACTTCGTGTTCACCGACATCGGCGAAACCCACACGCTGCAATTGGAAAACGCCGTGCTCCAGCATCGCGCCGGTGACCCCGCGGCGAACGCCAATGCCACCGTGCGCATTACCCACGACCTGTTCGTAAGGATGCTCACTGGCCAGGCCGGCATCAGGGACACCCTGTTTTCAGACGAGGTGTCGCTGGAGGGCTCCGGTGTCGACCTGGTGCGCTTCTTCGCCCTGCTCGACACCGCCGACGAGGTGTTCCCTATCGTCACTCCCTGAGCCAGTTCTACCGACCGGCCTTTTCGCCACTCCGCCGGGCGGTAGAGCGGCGAGCAGCTGACGCTAAATGATGAAAAATGACTATAGGGCATAGTCATAAATTTGCTATTATGACCATGTTAAATAGTCATTTTTGGTGGTGCTGCAGTGGATCCCATCTCAAAAAGCGAATTCAAGGCCCGGGCACTCGAGGTGTTGAGGGCCATCGAGCGCAGCGGCAAGGCGCGCGTGATCACCGACCATGGAAGGCCGACGCTGGAGATCAGGAAGCTGAGGCAGGAGGAGACTCCACCTTTGGAGATGCTGAAAGGAACTGTTCTCAAGTTTGAGGCTGCCACTGACCCTGTGGCGGAAGACGACTGGGAAAACGCCTGATGCTGGTTATCGATACCCATGTCCTTGTCTGGTGGGCAGGGGCAACCGGTGACTTGTCAGCAAAATCGCGCCGCTCCATTGAGCGCACACTTGCCGATCAGGGTGAGGTGATCATTTCCTCCATTTCCGCCTGGGAAATCGCGATGCTGGTTCAGAAGGGCCGGTTGCTGTTGAGCATGGAAGTCGAGCGCTGGCTGGAAGAAGTAGCGGCAATTGACGGCGTGCGGTTTCACCCGGTAGACAACGAAGTGGCTGTGAAATCGGCCATCCTCCCCGGCAGCTTTCACAAGGACCCGGCCGACAGGATGATCGTGGCCACGGCGCGCAAGCTCGCAGTGCCGCTGGTGACAGCTGATGAGAAGATACTGCGCTACGAACACGTCAAAACCATCTGGTAGCGCATATCCTGAGGCGGCCTCGCAGGGTTGGTGTTAACCAGCGTCGGTCGCTGTTGTGTTGTCTGAATCGGTGTATCGCATGGAGGTGGTGCGCTGCTTCGCACTCCTGGACACTGCCGATGAAGCGTTCCCTAACGCCGCGCCGTCAGGGGAAATGGTCTAAATTGCTCTGTGGCAAGAGCAGAATTGTCCGCCGCGTATAGCACTGATTGTTTATTGAGTAATTTTGGAGAGACCATGGACAACGAACTGATGCGACGCTTGGCAGAACTGCTGGAGAAAGCCGGTGAGGCGCACCACCAGGCCTTTGCAGCGACAGATGGCGCGGACCCGGACTGGTCCATCTGGTATGCCGACTACCTCTTCGAACCGATAACTCAGCAGTTGGGCCTGGAGCTGCACAAAAGCCAGCTGATTTATTGCCTGATGGACGCCGACAACGAGTACAGGGCGATGGCGGCTGAGAGCCCGTGGCCGGACTTCTACGCCGGGCACTTGATGGAGTGTCATGCGCCGGCGGAGAGTCCCGCCGAGGAGAAGCTGGCGCTTTACCATTTCCAGGGCTGTCCGTTCTGTTCCATGGCGCGTGTGCCTATCGACAGGCTGGGAATCGATGTGGAGCTGCGCGATATCTACCAGGACCGCCAGCACATGGATGACCTGGTGGCAGCGCGGGGCAGGGCAACGGTGCCTGTGCTGCGCATCACCACCGCCGACGGCGAAGATCGCTGGATGCCCGAGTCGCGGGATATCGTCCACTATCTCGAATCCACCTATGGCTAGCGCACCGCACTTTGAGGTGTTACCTGTGAATCACTTGGCAGGCATGGCGCCTCCAAGGGAGACGGTTAGATGATGTACGTAAGCCCACGCAGCGCGTTGCTGATCCTGTTATGCCTGCTGTCTGCCTGTGGCGGCGGAGGTGGCGGCGGTGGCGTATCGACGTCGGTCGGGTCATCGACCGCCGGTGAAATCCCACCCTATGAATATGCCCCCCCGGAAGACATCCTCGATGGCTGGCAGGTAGGCGACCTCGACGATCAGCAGTTTGATGTAGGGCGCATTACCCGCATGGTCGATGGCATGCTACGGGGAGACATCGAGGGTATCGATGCCATCGCCATGGCGCGCCGCGGCCAACTGGTGCTGGTCGAGCGCTTTGCCCGCGAGCTCGACCAGTTCGACCGCTGGATCGGCAACCGCGACCCCGAGCGCCATGTGCTGCACTCCGCCAGCAAAAGCTTTACGTCTGTGTTGATTGGCATTGCCCTGGACCAGGGTTACTTCGGCGGCACGGAGGTAGCGTATCTGCCGTTGTTCGATTATCCGGCTTACGACAACTACGACGGTCGCAAGGCCAATATCACCCTCGACGATGTGCTTACGATGCGCCTGGGCATACAGTGGGATGAGTGGAGCGAGCCCTATACCAGCAGCCGCAATGACCTGGTCGCCCTGACCCAGCAAAACCAGGACTGGACCAAGGCACTGCTGGACTTGCCGATGGCCACGCAACCGGGCACTGCCTATGTCTACAACACGGCGGCCACGAATTCGCTGTGTGATGCCCTCGATGAAGTGACCGGCATGACCACCGATGAGTTCTCGGAGAGGTTCCTGTTCGAGCCGCTGCAGATGCGCAACGCCGAGTGGGATAACACGCCTACCGGTCACTGTGTGGGTGGCAGCGGCCTGTTCCTCACCGCGCGCGACATGGCCAAGATGGGCCAGGTATTTCTCGACGACGGGCAATGGGTGGGGCAGCAGATAGTGAGTGAGGAGTGGGTGGCACGCTCGGTGGCGCCGGCAGCGGCCTTCAATGGCGAGTTTGCCAATGCCTATGGCTACCAGTGGTGGCTGGGGGAGTTTCGCGAGGGTGCCCGCACCTATCCCTTTTACTATGCCAGCGGTTACGGCGGACAGTTCCTCGTGGTGATCGAGGAGCTGGAACTGGTGATCGCCATTTTTGCGCAGAACTATGAAAACGGCCGCTTCAGTCTTCCACTGCACGTAATTGAAGACGAGATCATCCCGTCCGTCCTCGACCGCTGATCAGGCCGCCAGGGCGCCCAGGTTCAGCTTGCCGCCAGCGACGGGCGGGCACCAATAGTAGCCGCCGCTGACGGCGCGGGAGAAGGAGAACAGGGCATCGGTAATGCCGTCTTCCTCGCCCACCATGCGCCGCAGCTGCACCTCGAAGGCATCCAGGCTGTGGCCGAAGGCCACGAAGTTGAGCCCCTCACCGTCCGCACCTGCAAAGGGCATGGAGCGGCGCAAGACGTGGGCTTCTGGCGAGAAGCTCTCCTGCTCGGTGCGCTTCACATGGGCGGATTCCGGCGCGTCTTCGATTTCGGTGTTGTCGGACTTGCGGCGGCCGATCACCAGGTCCTGCTCATCGGCTGACATATGGCCAAAGGTCCTGAGGTCGTGCACCCAGCGCTGCACGGCGACGAAGCTGGAGCCCGCCAGCGCCGCATCGTCGCTGGCCACAAAGGCGGTTTCCACGGCCTCGTCGCCGGTGGGGTTTTCGGTGCCGTCTTCGTAGCCGGTGAGATCGCGGCCCAGTTCTTCGCTACCGTGCTTGAAGGCATCGACGGTTTCGTCGAGCTGCATCACGTTCGCGAGGGTATCGACAATGACGATGCTCTGGTTCACCACATCGCCCGTGTCGTCGCCCCGCAGCCAGCACCACAGGTCGTGTTGGGTCGATGGCACGTGCACGCCGGGTCCAGTGAGCGCCGGGAAGGTGCGCAGCCCCGGAACTGACGCCTTGCAGTGGGCAATCAGCGGCTCGCCGATACCGACTACCAGCCGATCATCGATCGGTAGCTTGTTGAGGGCCTCCAGCACGGCAGCCGTCTCTACACCAGGGCGGGTATTGAAGCTCAGGTAGCGGGCGGACCGGGTGACTCCGGGTAGAATTGAAGGCTGTGCGTTATCAGGCATGAATGTCTCTCGCGGGCGGCTCGGCAGACTATGCAGCATAGCCGAGTCTGGCGGGTATGGTCTTCATGAAGCCTGTTCTGTTCAACTTTCGGGATCCCGGCGTATCAAGCGCGCCGGTCCTGCAGTACCCTAGTGCCGCGCTGAAACCCGGGCACCTGAGAAAACGGAAAACAACACGAAAAGCATGTTCGCATTCTTCGAAAAACTGGTAGAGCCCTTCCCGCCGGAACCGCCGGCGCGGCCGCCCTCCAGCCTGTGGGCCTTCTGCTGGCACTACACCCGGGGTGTGTGGCCGTGGCTGCTGACCATGTCGGTGCTGGTGGCGATCATCGCGCTGATCGAGGTCAGCCTGTTCGGCTTCCTGGGCAATATCGTCGACTGGCTGGCCACCGCCGATCGCGACACCTTCCTTGAGGAGGAGGGGGAGACACTGCTGTGGATCAGCCTGCTGGTGCTGGTGGCGCTGCCCCTGCTGAGCCTGGCTGCCGCGCTGGTCACCCACCAGGCCCTGATGGGCAACTACCCCATGCGCATCCGCTGGATGGCTCACCAGTACCTGCTGCGGCAGAGCTTCGGTTTCTACCAGGATGAATTTGCCGGCCGCGTCGCCACCAAGGTCATGCAGTCGGCGCTGGGGGTGCGAGATGCGGTGATGAAACTGGCCGACGTGATGATCTACGTCTCGGTCTACTTTCTCGGCGCGCTGCTGTTGGTGGCGACCTTCGAATTCTGGCTGATGCTGCCGTTTCTGGTGTGGCTGGCCCTGTACTCGCTGATCCTCAAGTTCCTGCTGCCGCGCATGCACCAGGTGGCCGAGGAACAGGCCGATGCCCGCTCTACCATGACCGGGCGGGTGGTAGACAGCTACACCAACATCATGACCGTGAAGCTGTTTGCCCATACCCGGCAGGAAGAGGACTACGCCCGCGACAGCATGCGCGGCTTCCTCGGCAAGGTGTACAGCATGATGCGCCTCGCCACCTGGCTGGAGGCCTCCATCGATTTCCTGAACGCGATACTGCTGTTCGCGGTGGGCGCCCTGTCGATCTGGTCCTGGCTGCAGGGTGGAGCCAGCATCGGCGGCATCGCCGTGGCGATCGGGCTGGTACTGCGGTTGCACGGCATGTCGCACTGGATTATGTGGGAGCTGGCCGGGCTGTTCGAAAACCTGGGCATGGCCCACGACGGCATGAACACGATTTCCCGGGTGCAGATGGTCCAGAACGTGCCCGATGCTGCACCGCTCAAGGTAGATAAGGGCGCTATCGAGTTCGAACGCATCAGCTTTCACTACGGCAAGAGTAGCGGCGTGTTCGATGATTTCTCGCTGTCCATCGCCCCCGGCGAAAAGGTGGGGATTGTCGGGCGTTCCGGGGCCGGCAAGACCACCCTGATGAACGTGCTGCTGCGCCTTTTTGACCTGGAGGGCGGCAGGATACTGATCGACGGCCAGGACATCGCCCGGGTCGACCAGGAGAGCCTCAGGGCCCGGATCGGGGTAGTGAGCCAGGATACCGCGCTGCTGCACCGCAGCATCCGCGAAAACATCGCCTACGGCCGCCAGGACGCGACCGACGATGATGTGATGCATGCGGCCCGCCGTGCCAATGCCCATGAGTTCATCGCCGGCCTCAGCGACCTCGACGGGCGTTCCGGCTACGAGGCCCAGGTGGGCGAGCGCGGCGCCAAGCTGTCCGGCGGCCAACGGCAGCGCATTGCGATTGCACGCATGTTTCTCAAGGACGCCCCCATCCTGGTGCTGGACGAGGCCACTTCGGCGCTCGATTCCGAAGTGGAAGCGGCGATCCAGGAAAACCTGCTGAAGCTGATGGAAGGCAAGACGGTGCTGGCGATTGCCCACCGACTGTCTACAATTTCCGCGCTGGATCGCCTGGTGGTGATCGACCAGGGCCAGATCATTGAGCAGGGCAGCCACGACGAGCTGGTCAACGCCGGAGGCCTGTACGCGGAGCTCTGGCAGCGGCAGTCCGGGGGCTTTATTGCCTGAGCCAGCGGTGACCAATCGCGCACTTCACAATCTTCCAGTAACCAGGAGTAAAACATGAAGCCGGAAACCATCGCCCTGCACGCGGGCTACGAAGGTGACCCCACCAGTCGCGCCGCGACCACGCCGATCTACCAGACCACGTCCTTCACCTTTGACGACACCCAGCACGGCGCGGACCTTTTCAACCTGGCGGTGCCCGGCAACATTTACAGCCGCATCATGAATCCCACCAACGCGGTGCTGGAGGCGCGCCTGGCGGAGCTGGAAGGCGGCATCGGTGCACTGGCAGTTGCCTCGGGCATGGCGGCAATCCGCTACGCCATTGAGGCGATTACCGAGGCGGGAAACAACATCGTCAGTACTTCGCAGTTGTATGGCGGCACCTACAACCTGTTCGCCCATACCTTTCCGCGGCAGGGTATCGAGGTGCGCTTTGCCGACGCCGACGATTTCGACCAGGTCGCCGCGCTGATCGACGACAACACCCGCGCGCTGTTCTGTGAGTCCATCGGCAATCCGGCCGGCAATATCGTCGACATCGAGCGCTGGGCGGACATTGCCCACGCCGCCGGCGTGCCGCTGATCGTCGACAACACGGTGGCCACGCCGCTGCTGTGTCGCGCTTTCGACCACGGTGCCGATATCGTGGTGCATTCACTGACCAAATATATCGGCGGCCACGGCACCACTATCGGCGGCGCCATCGTTGACTCCGGCAAGTTCGACTGGACCCAGGGCGATCGCTTCTCGGTGATGACCACGCCGGACCCGTCCTACCACGGGGTGGTGTATACCGAGGCCATGGGCGAGGCGGCGTTTATCGGTCGCTGCCGGGTGGTGCCCCTGCGCAACACTGGTGCGGCGCTGTCGCCTCACAATGCGTTCCTGATCATGCAGGGCCTGGAGACGCTGGCCCTGCGCATGGAGCGACACTGCGAAAATGCAGAGAAAGTGGCGGCGCACCTGGCGGCGCACCCCAAGGTCAGCTGGGTCAACTACGCCACCCTGGCCGACAGCCCGCACCGCGCCAACTGCGAGAAGATCTGTGGCGGCAAGGCCTCGGGCATTCTCAGCTTCGGTATCGAGGGCGGCATGGCGGCCGGTGCGAAGTTTATCGATGCCTTGCAGCTGATCCTGCGTCTGGTGAATATCGGCGACGCCAAGTCCCTGGCCTGTCATCCGGCCAGTACTACCCATCGGCAGCTCGACGCGGAAGAGCTGGCCTCGGCGGGCGTGTCGGAGGATATGGTGCGCCTGTCTATCGGTATCGAGCACATCGACGACATCATTGCCGACATCGACCAGGCGCTGGCAGCCGCCTGATCGAGGGCTGCGTGGTGGCGCAATTCATACCCTCAAAAAAACTGTGGCCATTGTGAGTCCGATCCTGAAAAGTGGTCGTACACTAAACATAACCTGAACGATCACTAGCCTCAGGGGAGGTGTGAAATGCTGTTTCTAGCTCGATTCTATTTGACGGAAGGGCAGGCGCGCGGCGCTGTTGATGCGCTCGCGGCTGCAGAATTCACTGAAGATCGCATTGTCATGCTGTCGACCACCGCGGGTTCTGATGCCGCCGCTGCGGTCAAGGCCGGCGGTATGATGGGTGAGCATGCGGCGTTTTATGCCGACCAGCTCGGCCAGGGGCACAGCCTGGTGGTGGTGACGCCGCAATTTGGTATGTCGAAGAAGGCGGGCGCCATCCTCGATGCTCACAATCCGCTGCCGATTTCACACTTGCCGCCGCCGGAGCCGTTTGTGCCCTGGACGGAGCGGCCGGCCGCCTTCTCTTCATTGTTTGGCCTGCCCACGCTGACCCGTAGCGGCACCCCGTTCTCGGATTTCTGGGGCCTGAAGACTAGCCAGGAGGGGGTGACCCACCTGTCACGCTGGTTCAAGCCGCTGTCTCCGGGCTGGACCTTCTCGGCGATGATCGGCATGCCGATCAAGTCCAAAAGCGATACGCCGCTGTCATCCATGGTGGGTATGAGCACCAGGAGCAGCCGCAATGAAGGCAAGACCGGCTCCTTCGGCATGTCCTTCAAGACCAAGGGCGGCACACCGCTGTCGTCCATGTTCGGGCTGCCTACGCTGACCAAGCGTAAGTTTTTCCTGACCTGGTAATTACACGCCCCGCGCGGCCTGAGCGCCCCGCGGGGTTTTTTGTCGACGCTGTGTAAACTAAATTGGACAGTTTAATTAGACAATTAAACTTGACAATACCCGGGAGCCTTCATAGGCTCTGATTTAGCCGAAAAGCTGCTTTGCAGCCGCTCTGCGACACAAGCATAGGTATCGGAGGACACTACTGTGGAAACTGGTTCTGAAAAGGTATGGCCTACTGGTCTGACCATCAGAGAATCTGAAGAGATTCACAAGTACATCATCGACGGCACACGTGTGTTTTTTGTGATTTCGCTGATCGCACACGCTCTTGTCTATTCATTGAGCCCGTGGCTCGGCTGAGGAGACTGCTATGAATAACGGCAAAATCTGGTGCATTGTAAACCCGACCGTTGGCATTCCGGCGCTACTTGGCGGCGTTGCACTCATTTCATTCACTGTTCATTTCGCGATCCTGGAAAATACCACCTGGTTCCCCGCCTTCTTCGGCGGCTGATCCCGGCGGACGCGACAGAGCATTAACGAACAGCTCCCCGGGCCAGCGCAGGCTGCTCCGGGGCTGTTCCTTTCGCGCTTCGGCGTTTTTGCTGCGAGGTTGATGTGAGCCAGCTTCGTTACAGGCTGATCACGTTGTGGGCTTCCATGAGCCCGCGCTTCCTTCCTTTTGCTGATATTGTCACCCCGGACCTGCCGCTGAGCAGGCTTTTCCGGCTGTCCCTGTTCCAGGTGTCGGTGGGCATGGCCCTGGTGCTGCTGGTGGGTACCCTCAACCGGGTGATGATTGTCGAACTCAACGTATCCGCTGCCCTGGTGGGCATCATGCTGGCCATGCCGCTGGTGTTCGCGCCCCTGCGGGCATTGATCGGCTTTCGCTCCGACCATCACCAGAGCGCGCTCGGCTGGCGCCGGGTGCCGTTTATCTGGAAGGGCTCGCTGGCCCAGTTTGCCGGCTTCGCCCTGATGCCGTTCGCCCTGCTGGTGCTGGCCAAGCAGGGGGAGTCGGGCAATATCGCGCCCTGGGTCGGGCAGTTCACCGCCGCGTTGTCGTTCCTGTTGGTGGGGGCAGGGGTGCACACGGTGCAAACGGCCGGCCTGTCACTGGCGACGGACCTGACCCCGCCGGAATCCCACCCGCGGGTGGTGGGGCTGATGTACGTGATGCTGTTGCTGGGCATGATCGTCAGCGCGCTACTGTTTGGAGCACTGCTGGTTGACTTCAGCCCGGGTCGACTGGTGCGAGTCATCCAGTCCGCGGCAATTGCCACCATGGTGCTAAACGTGATCGCCGTATGGAAACAGGAGCCCCGTCGCCCCGAGCGCGGCGTGGTTGCACCGCGGCCTGATCCATCCTTCCGCGACGCCTGGGCCAAGTTCTGCGAGGGCGAGCATACCGTCCGGCGCCTGGCGATTGTCGGCCTCGGTACCATGGCCTTCGGCATGGCCGACATATTGCTGGAACCCTTCGGCGGCCATGTTCTCAACCTCACCGTCAGCGCTACCACGCTGCTGACGGCGCTGTTCGCAGCCGGCGGCCTGCTCGGTTTCGGGCTCGCCTCAAAGGTGATTGCCGCAGGGGCGGATTCCTACGTGATTGCTCGCCGCGGTGCGGCAATCGGCTTACCCGCCTTCCTGCTGGTAATGGCCGCCGCGCCCTTGCAGCAGCCGCTGCTGTTTGTGATCGGCAATTTCCTGATCGGCTTCGGCGGCGCGCTGTTTGCCCACGGTACCCTCACCGCCACCATGAACCTGGCGCCCCGCGCCCAGGTGGGCCTGGCGCTGGGCGCCTGGGGCGCGGTGCAGGCCACGGCTGCGGGTGTGGGCATGGCTTTCAGCGGCGCCATTCGCGATATCGTCAATGCCATCGAGGCCGCCATCCTGCCGGTCACGGCGGGGTCGGCCAGCGCCACCGGTTACCTGGCAGTGTATGGCATCGAGGTCGGCCTGCTGCTGGTGACTATCCTGGTCACCGCGCCGCTGGTGCGTAGTGCCGTGGCCGGGGCTGCCACCGAGTCCCCCTCCCACGAAGCGGTAGCCTGATCCCATGGCCGTGCTGGATATTCTCGAGTATCCCGACGAGGTCCTGCGGCAGGTCTCCGCGCCGGTGCAGGTGTTCGACAGCACCCTGCAGGGCCTGGTGGAAGACCTGCTGGATACCCTGGAACACAGTGGGGCCATAGGCCTGTCGGCGCCCCAGGCCGGTGTGCTCCAGCAGGTGCTGGTGGTGCACGTACCGGGCGATGACTACGGCGCCCAGGTGTACATCAACCCCGAGATCCTCGGCCGCGCAAAGCTGGGCCTGGTGGAGGAGAGCTGCCTGTCGGTGCCGGGTATCGTTGGTAACGTGCTGCGCGCTACCCAGATTCACGTGCGCGCCCAGGACACCAACGGCCAGCACTTTGAGCGCGCCCTTGAAGGCATGCACGCGGTTTGCCTGCAACACGAGATGGACCATCTTGCAGGTGGCCTGTTTATTGATAAGCTGTCAAGGTTCCGCCGCTGGCGGATCAAGCGAGCCGCTGCAAAAGAAGCTCGCGCCGCACTCGCGGCAACTTAAGGAAAAAACAACAATTCAATAGTGCAAGGAGCATTCCGTGGTAGATGTACTCAAGCAGGCTACAGTGATTCTGGCCGCCAGTACCCTGGTGGCCTGTGCAAGTTCCACCAACCAGCAGTCAGCCGCCGAGCAAGCGGCCCCTGAGCAAGCGGCCCCCGTCGTGGCATCTGCCGACGGCGGCGCCGAAACTCCCGTGGTGTATGGCAATGCTGACCGTACGGTGTGCAAGCGCATTGCACCGACCGGTACACGCATTTCCACGAGGGTCTGCAAGAAGCAGAGAGAGTGGGATGCCTTGAGCAAGAACGCCTCGGAAGCCGGGGCAGACGCGCAGCGTCGGGCAACGCTCTCCAACAGCACCGGAAACTGATAGGTGCTCGGCCTGGCGCGTTTGCGCGCCTAGCGCGTATCCGCGTATAACAGCCGAACACTTTCAGAAGGACCACACCATGTTGATTACCCGGAGCATTGGTCTCTGGGCACTAGCGATCGTTCTGATTGCAGCGCCCGCTCACGCCCAGAAAACCGTCAAGCCCAAGCTATACGGCAAACACTGGGTGGCCGTGACGGGCAAACCCCTGGCAGCGACCGCCGGCGCCATGACCTTTTCACGCGGCGGCAATGCCGTAGACGCCGCCTGCGCCATGCTGGCAGCCACCTCTACCATGTGGGACGTGCTGGGCTGGGGCGGGGAAACCCAGGCGCTGATCTACAACCCCAACACCGGTGAAGTGAAGGGCATCAATGCCCTGGGCGTGGCGCCCACCGGGGCTACTGCCGAGTTCTTCACCGAGCAGGGCATGGTTTATCCGCCGGAATATGGCCCGCTGGCCGCGGTTACGCCGGGTACGCCGGGTGGGTTGATGGTGATGCTGGCGGAGTACGGCAGCCTCAGTCTCGCCGAGGTGCTGGAGCCCGCCATGCAGATGGCCGAGGGATACCCGATCGAGGCTTCGCAGGCCAACAACATCGAACGGCGCCGGGAGATTCTCGAACAGTGGCCTGACTCCGCCCGGGTGTTCCTGCCGCACCTGGATCCTGACAATCCCGAGCAGCGTGCAGCGCCGGCCCCGGGAGAAATCTTCCGCCAGCCGGACCTGCTGGCGACCCTGCAAAAGCTGGTGGACGCCGAGGCGGCGGCGCTGGCCGAGGGCAAGGACCGCAAGGCGGCTATTTACGCCGCCTACGATCGCTTCTATCGCGGCGACATCGCCGAAGAAATTGTGCGCGCCAACCGCGACGGCGGCGGCCTGTTCACGATGGAAGACCTCGACAAGTGGCAGGTGTACATCGAGGAGCCGGTCAGCACTTCCTACAAGGGTATCGAAGTCTACAAGCTCACCACCTGGGTGCAGGGCCCGGTAATGCTGCAGGCGCTCA
>JAAUXY010045920.1_pt1 | contig 35117 bp, 32 predicted proteins | sample 7278121 | NCBI WGS metagenome assembly JAAUXY01 (sample SAMN14350117, study PRJNA611818) | marine sediment metagenome | isolation source: surface marine sediment (1.8m) | place: French Polynesia: Moorea | collected 2018-08
AATCAGAACGCCCACGGCGCGGGCCGAGTTGCCGCGTCGGCCGCCGGCGGCAAAGTGGCCGCCGAGCTCACGGCCGACGCGGGCGGTCAGGGTCAGCTCAACCTCGACCGCGCCGACTGAGCTCGACGCTTTCAGCTATAAGCCGAGCTGGACTCAGCCGTCACGGCCGTTGTCGAAGACTTCCTCGAGAGAATCGACCGTCACCAGGCGCTCGCCCCAATCGAGGAGCTGATCCGCTTCGGCGCTGCGAACGCGTTCTTCGATCTCCGGTGTCAAAGGGCCATAGAGTCGATTGAGCAATCGTAATAAGAGGTTGGCCTCACCTTCCTTCCGCCACTCTGCGGTCCAATCGATTGAGCTTTCTGCGATCATCGGAATCACCTCCTCAAGGTTTTCCATAGTTGGTACGTTAGCGTCAGCGACTCGTGAGGGCAAGAATGTCGTGGTCAGCCATAAGGCAAACGCACGACGGAGCTCGTTGTCGTCAGGATTCGACAGGATCTTGTCGAGCTCTTCGATCGGTCGGAGGGTCATGGTCTCGCAAGCCTCGAGCCACAGCAGACAGGCGACGGGATTGTGCATCGCCTCGAGCCGGTCTGCCGGGAAGGCGTTGGCATCGAGCAAGAGGTAACGCAGGTGAGGTAGGTAAGGCTCGATTTCGGCCGGTGCCGGCGCGATCAGGTCGAAGACATCTTCCTCGGCATTCCATGCCTTGTCACCCCGATAGAGCACCATCGGAAGGACGATCGGGAGTTGGTCGCCGCGTTTGAGGCTCAACGCCCGGACGATTTGGCGATAGAGCCCGGCGTCGTAGTCGAGCACGCGCACGGCCATGAAGGGATGGACGGTGCTCTGGAACTCGAGCATGAGATAGACGTAGATCCACTGATCGGAACCGCGCCAGCGCAGCCGCCAGATCATGTCGTCGTAACGCATGGCGATCTCGTCCCTGGGATGGGCTTCGCTGACGGTTTCGAGGCTCGTGAAGTCGAGCCGATCGAGCCAGGGTCCGGGTACGAATCCGCGAATCAGGGATTCGACGAGATGAGGATGGGAGAAGAGGAGCTTGTAGCCGCTGTCGTGGAGTCCCATAACGTCCTTTCGGTTGAGGTTGGCAGACAGCAAGGCGGAGCGGCTTCTCCGCCTTGGGCGAGGTGAAGACCCACCTCGCCTTAAAAAGCGCCTCAACCTCTTACAGACGTAAAAAGGTCCTTCGTTCTGCAGGCCAGGTAATAGCCAATTTCCCTGGATGTCACCTTCGAAAGCAATCATGCGACTGCCGGCGGCAATCTGTTGGCCATATCAGGCCGTTGGATCCGAAGCTCAAGTCGCCCGAATCCACCGAAGGGTCTCCCGCCAGCTCGGCTCTTTGCCGTACATCAGAATCGCCAGGCCGAACACTTTGCCCGCGGCTCGGCGCAGCATCCGGGTGGCGACGGCCAGCAGCACCAAGGCCAGGACAACCTCCCACATCGGGACCTCGGTCAGGACCCACCGCAAGGTGAGGAGGGTGGGCGACGTCGGCGGCAGGATGGACAGAATACGCATCCATGCCGCGTCGGGCTGGGCCAGACCCATGAAGGCGATGGCCAGCGGCAGGAGCGGCAGCAGCATGAAGCTACCGCGCGCCGAGGTGTTGGGATCGTCGGTGGTGGCGGCGATCAGGCCGAAGAAGGTGTTCCACATCAAGAAGCCACCCAGCGCCAGCGACGAGAGCCCGATCCAGAGCACGGGATCGCCCATCTTGAGCGGTATCTCGACACCGGTTCCGAAGACCTTCGATACCAACACGAAGACGAGACCGCTGACCACGTAGGTCACGGTGGTCAAGAAGGCCAGCAGCGAGATGCCGAGGATCTTGCCGTCGATCCACATCTGCGGAGAGATCGCGGAAACCACCTGCTCGGTGACTCGGAGCTGTTTCTCGCCGGTGATGACGACGAACTGGTAGGCGATTCCGGTGAAGACGCCGAGCATCATCAGGCCGACGAGCAACCCGGCGACTACTTTCTCCTCCAGAGTGCTCGGCGGATCCGCGGTCTCGTGGTAGACGGTCGTCATCTCGATGGGAGCGACGAGCTCCGCCAGCTGCCCCGGCTCGAGACCGGAGATCCGGAGCTTGAGCTCGCGACTCTTCGCGGAGAGAGCCGCCACGAGATCACCCTGCCATACGGGCTCACGGGTGACCACGAGCTCCGCGGAATCGGCGGTTTTGAGACGCAATACGGCGTCGATCTGACGGGCCTCGAGAGCTCTGAAGGCCTCGGCCTCGCTGCTCCAGCTGGAGGCGTCGATCTCGAGGTCGCTCCCGGGCGGCAGCTCGAAGGGCAAGGCTTCGAAGTTCAGGACCGCGATCTTGACGGCTCCGCCGTATCTCTCGACTAACGCCAGGCCACCCCAGACGACGAGGCCGAGAAGGCTCGAGATCACCACGGTGCGAATCAGGTCTTTGACCTTGAACCAGCGCAGCAACTCCCAGCGGGTGATCTCCCACAACATTTGCCCACGAGTCATAGGTTCACCTCCCGCGATGGCTCCGTGACCGCCGTGGCGCTCAAGTCGTCCCGGACCTGGCGGACGAAGATGTCGTGCAGGCTGACGTCTTCGGAGCGGATTGCCTGAATCTCGTGCTCGTTGGCGACGGTCGCGAGAAAACCGCCGAGCTTCGCGTCGCCCGCGAGCTCGATCGCCAGCTCGCCACTCGGCTCGCGCTCGACATGGGCGACTGACGGGTAGCCCGCTAGCCTTGAGGCCTCGGGCGAGTCCACCAGTTTGAGGAAGATCCGGCTGGAAACCTGAGCTCGGGCCTTGATGCCTTCGATACTTCCGCTGAGCACCTCCCGGCCGCGACTCAACAGCAGCACACGGTCGGCGACGCGCTCCACCAGGTGCATCTGGTGGGCGCTCAACAGCACGGTGGTGCCGGCGTCGCGCAGCTCGCGAAGGATGTCGAGAAACAGATCCTGGTGCAGAGGGTCGAGACCCGAGAACGGCTCGTCGAGGACCGCGAAGGCCGGCTGATGGAGCACGGCGGCGATGAACTGGACCTTCTGCTGGTTACCTTTGGAGAGCGAGTCGAGCTTGTCGTGGGCGCGGTCGGCGAGTTCAAGCTTCTCCAGCCACTCCGTCGCCGCGCGGCTCGCCGCGGATCTTTCCATTCCGCGGATGGTGCCCATGTAGGTCAAGGTCCGAATCAGGGGCACTTCCGGATAGAGCCCGCGATCCTCGGGCAGGTAGCCGAGGAGTGACGGGTCGAGCTGATCCGCGGTGTCACCATTGAGGTGGAAATTGATGCGCCCGGCGTCCGGGCGCAGGATGCCGACCAGCATTCGCACCGTGGTCGACTTTCCGGCGCCGTTGGGGCCGAGGAAAGCGAAGATCTCGCCGCGCCGGACGGTGAAACTGAGTCGGTCGACGGCTCGGACCTTCCCGAACTCCTTCTCGACGGCGTCGACGCTGAGAGTGTGCTCGCGCATGGTCACTCCGTGAACAGGCGAACGCTCTCGCCGTCCTCGGAATCGAAGGTCATGTCGAGCTCGTTCAGATTCTCACGCAAGTAGTCCGTGTCGACCTCTTCGATCCCGCTGAGATTGCTGTTGACCACGAAGACCCCGCTCGGGATCCAACTCGGTAGAAACGAATCGAGGGCGAGGCCAGCGCGCACCAGGCCGAGGGGAATGCGCAGATTGACCTCGTCCTGCCCCTCGCTGTCGGTGGTAGCGATGCACAGGTGTTTCGGCCGCGGTCTCTCGGCGATACCAGCCCCATCGGGGTCCGGCGGATGGCTTTCGACCTCCTCGAGCTTGTCGAGCAGCCGTTGGGCGTCATCGACGCTGATTTTGCCGTCGGCCAGCATTTCGAGAACCAGTTTTCGGTCGCTGGATGGAGTTGTGTTCATGTCGAACCTCGCTTTCTTCATCTAGTCGGTCATGTTCAAGAGATCTTCTCGAGCGCTTCTTCGACGCTGATCTCGCCGTCGGCCAAGGACTGCAGCACCCGGGTGTTGGTCGACGGCGCTTCGAAGCTCTTGTCGAGATCGGCGGTGATCGCTCGCAGCCGGTTCTTGACCGTCGGATAGCTGATCCCGAAGAGCCGCTCCATCTTCTTGATCGAGCCGTGGTGACGTACGAAGGCGTGGACGAAGACCTGATCTTCGGCCGACAGCCGGGCCAGAGGAGGCACCTCGAACTCGCCTTCGGTGGAGACGCCACAGTGAGCGCACTCGAGTCGTTTGATCTCCATCGGCTGGTCACAGCCATGGCATCTGGCTTTGGAGATGTCCATCGATTCTCCTGAGGACGGGGGCGTCTATTCGTCCCGGCCAAGGCCAGTGTAGTCGACTCGGGTCACAATAGTCAATATAAGACTTAAAAAAATTAACCTCAAGACTTTCAGAGATTGATTTTTTGAACTTCGAGCCCGCGGCAAAGTCTGGGCGAGTCGAGCCACGGCTCGACGTCACCTCGCTGTCTTTCGAATCTCGAGCTCCTGTCGAGCTAAATCGACCCGGGCTCTGAATCTGCCGCTGGATCGCTCTCCGCGATCATTTGCGCCAGCTGCTCCTCCCGAAGACGCCGCCGCTCGGCGGCCTGATACTGCCTCGGAGGCGCGGCCCGCCGCGTGCACTCGTCTGCCGACAGCGAGCAGCGTTCGCAGGTCAAGCCAACCTCGACCTGCGGCACCTTCGGATCGTTCCAGAAACGCACCCGACGCTTGAAGCCGCGATCCATCAACAAGCCCAGGCTGACGCTGGTGTCGGCGCCCGCTGAGAGCACCAGCGGCCGGGCCAGGGTGATGACGAAGAATTCCGTGTCATCGGCGACGAAGGTCGCGCGTTGAGCGGTCGCCATCCAGTCACGAGTGATCTCCTCAGCCGCGTCGCCCTGGCGCTGACTGTCTGAGCTCCCTGCCGAGGCTCGACGATCCGCCAGCTGGCCGAGTAAGCGGATGCCGCCCCACCGGCGACAGTAGTGTTCGTCGGGCTCGAGGCCATGGAAGATCGGCAGCTGTGACATGTTCAGGATCTTGGACAGCATGTAGCGCTCCGCCGACCCCTGGTGACTGAATCGGAGAAAGAACAGCTCTTTGAGGCCGAAGAACCGCGGCAGGAGCTGACTCAGGCGATAAAAGAAGGTCTCTGGCGTCGTCCGGTAGCGATTCAGGAAGGTCAGGAAATCGTCAGCCGACCATTCCCGGGACCTGAACAGCTTCTCGCAGTCGGCGACCAGAGGATCGCGCTGAATCATCAGCGCGCCGGCGAAGTATGCGGCGGTGAAGTCGTTGATCACCTGATCGAACGACTCGACCCTGATCGGCGACGAGGTCGCCGAGCGGGCTTTCAGCTCCAGCCGCTGGTATCCCAGCTCCCGCGCCAGCTGGAATCGCTTCTGCGACGGCAACAGTCGATTGTTGATCATCAGCCTGGGCTTCCGGCCTTCGACATAGACCGAGCGCAAGCCTCGCAGCTCGCTGTGGCGATCGAAGCTCACGTCGGTGACGGTGAAACCATGCTTTTGCTCTAGAGCCGCTTTGAGCGGCTGGGCAGTGATCTGGCCGCGCTCATCGCCGGTCTCGCGTGGATCCAGGCCGAGCTCTTCCGAGAACGCCGCCGCGCTCGCCTCGATGTCCTCGTAATAGTTCTGGTGCATGTGCTGGTAGGAACGCAAGGCGGCGAACAGGAAGTGCTCGACCTGGGCGTCGTAGGTATGCCCGATCTCGAGCGCGGTGCGCAGTAACGCACCAGCCCGCGACGGCGCACTGGTCACCAGTCCGAGAAGACGCTCCATTTCGAGACCGAAGAGGTGAAACGGAAACTCGCGCATGAAGGACGACCTGAGCAGGTCTTTGACCGGCCCCAACTCCTCGTCGACCTTCAGCGACACCAACTCGTCGAAAGGTACGTCGAGAGCGCGCGCCAGCGCCAGGAGCTTTTCCGGCTTGGGGTACTTGCGGCCCTTCTCGATCTCGCTGAGATAGGAGATCGACATCCCCGTCCGGGCGGCCATCTCTTTGAGACCTAGCGCCTTTTTCTGCCGAAATCTCCTGAGCTTCAAACCCAGGATGTGGCGCAAGCTTCCGGGATCGACGTCCATGGTCATGAGTCTAGCAGCCCAGGTGTTCGGATTGTAGAAATAAGCCTTACAGCGAAATTTCGCTTGACTCGTCAATTCGCTAATCGTACACTCTTCTCTGCCGCCCGCCCGGCCCGCTGAGACCTGAACGAACGCTACGAGGAGATATGGAGATGACCCTCGCCACCGTGGGAAAGAAGTCTGCCTGGATGACCTTCAACGACGGCACCACCCTCCGGCGTGGCGCCTGGACACCACGGACCCGCGAGATCTTGACGCAGGAAGCGTTGGGGCTGCTGGCACGCATTCACCGCCGGTTCAGTAAGGATCGCCGGGATCTTCTCGAAGCTCGCGAAAGGCGTCAGGCGCTTTACGACGCCGGTTCCCTGCCGGACTACTTGGACCGCACGTCCAGCGCGGCCGCCGGTGACTGGCGAGTCGCGCCAATCCCGGCCGACCTGCGCCGTCGCAGGGTCGAGATCACCGGGCCGGTGAACAACGCCAAGATGGTGATCAAGATGCTCAGCCGCGACTCAGGGGATCGAGCGGACACCGCGATGCTCGACTTCGAAGACTCGATGAAGCCCACCTGGGAAAACGTCATCGACGGCGTCCACAACGTTCGCTCAGCCGCCGAGGGCACTCTCACCTGGGTCAGGCCCGCGACCGACGGGGAGCCTGAGGCGACCTATGCGCTCGATGCCGACGACATGGCCGGCCTGATGGTCCGGGTGCGGGGCCTGCACCTCGAGGAGTCGAACCTGCGGATCGACGGCGAGCCGGTGTGCGGCGGCGTCATGGATTTTGTCTTGTGCATGCTGCATAGCGCTCGAACGCTGATCGATCAGGGCAAGACCCCGAAGTATTACGTTCCCAAATGCGAGCATTACCTCGAAGCGCGGTGGTGGAACCGCCTGTTTCGCGCGGTCCAGGAAGAGCTGGGCATCCCCAACGGCACCCTGCGTGCGACTTTCCTGATCGAGACTTTGCCGGCAGCTTTTCAGATCGAGGAGATCCTCTATGAGCTGCGCGAGCACGCTGCCGGCCTCAATGTCGGCCGCTGGGACAAGATTTTCAGCGATATCAAGGTGCTGAAGCGCCACCCCGACCGGGTGCTCGCCGACCGGGCGTCGATCGGCATGGACCGTCCGTGGATGAAGAGCTACGCCCAGCGGTTGGTCCAGATCTGCCATCGGCGCGGCGCCCTGGCGATCGGAGGCATGGCCGCCTTTACCCCCGGCAAGACCGCGGCCCGGCGGGAGCAGCAGACCGCCCGGGTAGTGGCCGATAAACGGTGGGAGGCCGCTCTCGGTCACGACGGCTGCTGGGTCTCCCATCCCTATTTCATTGGCCCGGCGATGTCGGCATTCACCAGCGACAACCAGCTGGACGTCATCGACCCTGACGCCGATCTCTATCCCGACCTGCTGCCGGTCTCAACGCCGCCGCGGACCTTGGCTGGCCTGCGCACCAATGCCCGGGTCGGTATCGGCTACCTGAACGGCTGGAATCAGGGCATCGGCTGTGTCGCCTGGGACGACTTGATGGAGGACCTGGCGACCCTCGAGATCTCCCGCGCCCAGATCTGGCAATGGCTGGCGCACCGCGTCGAGCTCGACGACGGCACGCCGGTGACCGAGCAGCTGGTGAAGTCGGTCTTCGAGGAGGAGCTGGCCCGGATCCTCCTGGAAGTCGATGAGCAGATGGCAGGGAGCAGCAATCCCGTGAAACGTGAAGTCAAAGCCGGCTTTACCCGTGCCGCGCGCGATGCCGTCCGGATCTTTACCCGCAAGGAGCTCGCGCCGTTTCTGGCCGAGGCTTCGGAGCCGGTCGAGTTAGCCGAAGAAGACAACGAACCGCAGTTTTGATCATCCAACCACTTTCATCCCTGAGGAGAACGAGATGTTGCAGGAGAGTGCATGCCCGATCCAGAGAGACTGGGAGTCCAACCCGCGTTGGGCCGGAGTCGAGCGTTCCTATGATTCCGAACAAGTCAAGAAACTCCGCGGCTCGGTGATGATCCAGCACACCTTGGCCGAGCTGGGGGCTGAACGGCTGTGGAAGCTGCTTCATACCGAGGACTATGTGGCCGCTCTCGGCGCACTCACCGGCAACCAGGCGATGCAGCAGGTGCGCGCCGGGCTCAAGGCGGTCTATCTCTCCGGCTGGCAGGTGGCGGCCGACGCCAATCTATCCGGGCAGATGTACCCGGATCAGAGTCTCTATCCTTCGAACAGCGTGCCCAACGTCGTTCGGCGGATCAATCAGTGCCTGATGCGGGCCGACCAGATTCAGCATGGCGAGGGCGAGGGGGACATCCACTGGTTGGCACCGATCGTCGCCGACGCCGAGGCCGGTTTCGGCGGAGCGGTCCATGCCTTCGAGCTGATGAAGGCGATGATCACCGCCGGCGCCGCCGGCGTGCACTTCGAAGATCAGCTGGCGTCGGAAAAGAAATGCGGCCATATGGGCGGCAAAGTGCTGGTGCCGACTAAGCAGTTCGTCCAGACCCTGGCCGCGGCGCGATTGGCCGCCGATGTGTTGGGCGTGCCGACGATTCTGATCGCCCGCACCGATGCCCAGAGCGCCCGTCTGATGACCGCCGACATCGACGAATATGACCACCAGTTTCTGACCTCGAGCGATCAGACGATCGAGGGATTCTTCCACGTTACCGGTGGCCTCGACATGGCGATCCATCGCGGCCTGGCCTACGCGCCTTACGCCGACCTGGTGTGGTGCGAAACCTCGACCCCGGATCTGGACGATGCCAAGCGCTTCGCCGAAGCGATCCGCGAGCGCTTCCCCAACAAAATGCTGGCCTACAACTGCTCGCCGTCGTTCAACTGGGAGCGCAACCTCGACTCCGCGACCATCGCCAAGTTCCAGCGTGAGCTCGGCGCGATGGGCTATAAGTTCCAGTTTGTCACCCTGGCCGGGTTCCACGCCCTCAACCATGGAATGTTCAGTCTCGCCCTGGACTACAAGGCGCGCGGCATGGCCGCCTACTCCGAGCTGCAGCAGGCTGAGTTCGCCAGCGAGGTCGACGGCTACACCGCCACCCGTCACCAGCGCGAAGTCGGCACCGGCTACTTCGACCAGGTGCGCGAGGCGATCGCCGGCGGCCACGTCGACACCGAGGCGATGGAGGAATCGACCGAAGCCGCTCAGTTCGCTTGAGGCACCCGAGGCCATCGGACGTCATTTGAACTCTGGTCCCCTCTCCCTTTGGGAGAGGGTTAGCCTCACCCCGGCCCTCTCTCCCAGAGGTAGATTGGGCCTAGCTAGGGCGCATCCAGAAACGCTAGCCGGCCGGTCGCGCGGGTGGGCTGCGCGCGGCGCTGCGTAACTCGCCTGGCCATCAGCGAGGAGCTGTAAGCTGAGGTTCATCAGCGGCTTACGCCATAGCGTTTCGCCAGAGCGCTCAGACATCCTCGCCCGTGCTCGCTCCACCCGCGCGACCTCTGAGGTAGCGAATAGGTGTTTCTGGCTGCGATCTAGCTAGGGCGCTAGTGTCGTCCACCGAGACAACTACCGGTCGGTTATACTGGCTCCGTCATGGAGATTCCAAAAACGGAGCCGTCGGAAGACGAACTGTTCTTCGACTGGGCCGCTGAGGGCCCCCTCACCTTTGACGTGTCTTTCGACGTCATGGTGCAGGACGAGACCCTGCGTGACGGCCTGCAATCGCCGTCGGCGACCGACCCTTCGGTCGACACCAAGATCGAGATCCTCCACTTGATGGATGAGCTCCGGATCGACAGCGTCTGCGTCGGCTTGCCCGGGGCCGGCGAGCGTCAGTACGCTGCCAGCGAGACCCTGTGCCGCGAGATCGCGGACCATCGCCTGAAAATCCGGCCGAATTGCGCCGCCCGCACCCTGGCGGTGGACGTCAAGCCGATCGTCGAGCTCAGCCAGCAGACCGGGGTGCCGATCGAAGCCTGCATGTTCATCGGCGGCAGCCCGATCCGCCAGTACGTCGAGGGCTGGACGGTCGAGTCGATCGTCGAGCGCATTCGCGACGCGGTCGGCCCGACGGCGAAAGAAGGCCTCGACATCATGTTCGTCATCGAAGATGCCGTACGCTCCTCTCCCGATCATCTCAAGCAGTTCTTCACCGCCGCGGTCGACGCCGGCGCCAAGCGCGTCTGCCTGTGCGACACGGTCGGCACCGCCATCCCCGAGGGCGTGACCAATCTCGTCACCTGGGCCCGCGAGCTGCTGGACGAGATCGGCGACGACATCGGTATCGACTGGCACGGCCACCGTGATCGCGGCCTCTCTCTGGCCAATACCCTGGCCGCGATCAAAGGCGGAGCCGACCGCGTCCACGGCACCGCGCTGGGCATCGGCGAGCGCGCCGGCAACACGCCGATGGAACAGATCCTGGTCAACCTCAAGCTCGTTGGCCTTCGGGATCATGATCTCGACGCACTGCCGCGTTACGTCGAGGCCGTCTCCCGAGCGCTCGACATGCCGATGACCGCCAATATGCCGATCGTCGGCGACGACGCCTTTCGCACCGCCACCGGCGTCCACGCGGCGGCGGTGATCAAGGCGCTGGACAAGGGCGACGACTGGCTCGGCGACCGGGTCTACTCCGGGGTTCCGGCGACCTGGGTCGGCCGGCAGCAGGAGATCGAGGTCGGCGCGATGTCTGGGCACTCCAACGTCGTCCACTACCTGCGGGTCAACGGGCTGCCTCACGACCCGGCGGTGGTCGAAGCGGTCTTCGCGCGCGCCAAGCAATCTGCGAAAGTACTGACCGCTGATGAGATCGTCGCCGCCATCCGCGAAGTCGCCGGAGACAGCGCCGGGTAGGGAGTTTCTTTCCCCGGTTCGGACACCGGGTCGCTGTTGCCTTTCCCAGCGGAGCCTCTGGTCAGCGGGGCAGTACCTCTGATCGGCGGCGTGCCAAGCGCTATCTCGCCTTCTGCTAGGATGCGTTTCTCTTGACGCAATCCGTTCCATCCGATCACGACGTAGCCGTCGGCGAGAATACCGCGACTCCGGAGGGAAACAACGCCGGCGCCCAAGCCGTCGACGGCCGCGCCGCGGCCGGCTTGCTGCTTCTGCTCGCGCTGCTCTTCGCCGCCATCTACGGGTGGCTCGAAGGGCTGCTGCCCCGGGGTCCTCAAGAGTTCGCCTACTTCCCGTTCATGACCGACCCGCTGCCGTTCGCGCCGATGCGGGGCTTCACCTTCGAGCAGCTGGCGCGACACGTCGGCCGGACTTTCGTGCTCGGATCGGGCCTGCTGTGCCTGTCCGGCGCCGCGGCCATGATCTGGAAGCTCAAGCCCCCAGCGGCACAGCTTCGACGTTCCCTGATGATCGTCGCGGTCGGATTCTCGCTCCTGTTGACCGCGCTGGTGATGGCGAAGGTCCTGGCCGGCCGGGCGATCGTCGACGACGAACTCGTCTATCGCCAACAGGCGGAGCTCTTGGGAAGCGGGCGGCTAGCCGAGACCACCGTCCCCCCCTGGGGCTGGGAACAATTCACCATCTGGGCTCAGCTACCGTCCGGCGAGTTCGGCGCCACCGGCAAGTATTTATTCGGCGAACCGTTGATCCAAATCCTCGGCACCTGGCTCGGGCTGCCGGCTCTGCTGCATCTGCTGCTGGCGCCGATCGCCCTCTGGGCCTGGTACCGGGTGGTCGAGACCGACGCCGGTACCGACGTTGCCTTCTGGGCGACGATCCTGGTCGCGGTGTCGCCGATGTTCATCTTGACCAACGCGCTGGGGCTGTCCCACACCACGACTCTGACCTGCCTGATCCTCGCCGGCCTGGGATTGCAGTGGGCCGACGGCCAGCGGCCGATCGCCGGAGCGCTGCTGTGCGGCGGCGCCCTGGGCTTCGGCTTGACGGTGCGCCCCCAGGTGGTGGTGCCGATGGGCATGGTGCTGGGGCTGACGGCGCTCTATCGGCTGGTCCGTCGCCGTCACGTCGGCGGGGTCGCGGCGCTGATCGCTTCAGGCTCCTTCTGGCTAGTGCTGATCGCGTTCTACAACCGGATGCTCTCCGGCTCGTTCCTCAAGCTGCCGTGGTATCTGTTCCAGCCGATCGAGCGTTTCGGCTTCGGCCACGTCGGGGGTGTCGATTTCGACTACACCTTGTGGGGCGCGGTCGAAAACCTGCTGGTCACGGCTGTACGCTTCAACGGCTGGTGGCTCGGCTGGCCGCTCAGCCTCGGCCTGGTGCTGGCCTGGCTGGTCCTCGGCCGGCCTCGCCAGGGCGTCTCCCTTTGGCTGCTCGGCGGTGCAGCGATCATCCTGCTCAACGTGCCCTATTATTCGCCGGGCATTTCCGAGACCGGGCCGATCTACTATTTCGAACTGCTACTGCCGGCGGCGATCCTGGGGGGGCACGCGATCGCCCGTGCCCAGGCACGCTGGCCGCGGGCGACGACAGCGCTCCTGCTGGTCCACTTTGCTTTCGGCACGACCAGTTTCCTGTGGGAAAACGTCGCGCGCCTGGATCGGCTGGTGACGACCATCCACGCTCGCGTCGATGCGGCCCTCGAGCAGATCGAGCCGCCGGCGCTCCTGATCCACGAGAACCACTGGGGCGAGTCGATGCGTTTCGGCTGGGTATGGTCGTTTCCCAAGCGTTTCCGCAGCGATCACGATCCGATCGTCACCTACCCGCGAGGCATGCCTCGGTTCATGCCGGCCCTGATCGAGCGCTACAAAGATCGCGATTGCTGGTACTACCGACTCCAGCCGTCCACCGCGCAATCCGGCCCTCGCTCCCAACTGGTGCGGTGCGAGGACGCGAAGGAACTACTGCTCAAGGTGCGCCAGCCTGGCGTCGCCCTCCGTATCGCCGGAACCGCGGAGAACCTGGGCTTCATCACCCCCAGCGATACCCAATCCGGACGCCGTCAGATCGAAGAAGGCTACGTCAGCGAGCCCGAGGCTTCACCGGAGTAGCGCAGGCGCCGCGACCCCGGGCGATTCCGTAGCCACTTGGTCTCGCGCCCGCTCGTGTTCGATCACGGCGGTAAGGACTTCGTCGAGAGTCTTGCGCGGACGCCATCCGATGTGGGCCGAGATCCGCGACAGGTCGGGAACCCGGCGCTGCATGTCTTCAAAGCCCGGCGCGTAGGCCTCTTGGTAAGGCACGAAGACGATCGGCGAATCGCTCTCACACAGAGCCTTGATCCGCTGGGCCAGCTCGAGAATGGTGACCTCTTCTGTGCTGCCGATGTTGAATACCCGGCTGATACTCGCTGGGTTCTCGATCAAGCTGACGACCGCCTCGACCAGATCCTCGACATGTAGAAAGCAGCGGCTTTGCGAGCCGTCACCGTAGACTGTGATCGGTTCGCCGTGCAGGGCCTGGGAGACGAAACGGGGCACGACCATGCCGTAGCGCCCGGTTTGGCGGGGGCCGACGGTGTTGAAGAAGCGAGCGATGAAGACCTGCAGATCGTATTGGCGGTGATAGGCGAGCCCCAGAAACTCATCGACCATCTTGCTGGCGGAATAAGCCCAACGACTGTGGCACGACGCTCCGATGACCACGTCGTCGTCCTCATGAAAGGGGACTTTGGCGCCTTTGCCATAGACCTCTGATGAGCTAGCCAGCATCACCTGGCAGCCGTGGCGTAGAGCGCTCTGCAGCACCAACTCAGTACTGAAGACGTTGGTGTGGATGGTTTGCGCGGGCTGCTCGACGATCAATTTGACTCCCACCGCCGCCGCCAGGTGGATCACCATGTCGGCCTCAGACATCAGGCGATCGAGCTCCGTCTGAGAATCGATATTGCAGCGGGCGAACTCTAGCTTCGGGTGGCCTAAGAGATGGGCGATATTGTCGCGGCTGCCGGTGCTCAGATCGTCGAGCACCAGGACTCGATGGCCGAACTCCAGTAGCTTCTCGCAGAGGTGTGAGCCGATAAAGCCGGCACCACCGGTGATCAAGAAGGTGTGCCGAGTTCCTGTTGCGTGCGGCGTCACCAGGGTATCTGTCGCCATATCCTGTTTTGTTCCCAGCTCAGTGAAGAGCGAGGTTAGCACGGGAGCTGTTGCTCCAATCCAGAGTCGAGAGCCCGCTGGGCTAAAATCAGTGGCGATGATCGCTCAACGTTGGCTTCTGCTCGCGGCCACCGCGGTCCTGCTCAGCGGCTGTTCCGCCGCGGCGGAATGGGTCGGCGTACGCTTGCTCTACGACCGGGTCGACGCACCGACACAGCGACAGCTGATCGACCTCGCCTACCGCGAAGACGCCAAGAGCGATCCGGTCAAGCATCGCCTGGACCTCTTCCTGCCTGAAGGCGAGGGTTGGCCGTCGTTGATCTTCGTCCACGGCGGCGGCTGGACGCGGGGGGACAAGAGTCTGACCGCGGCCGGCGCCGACGTCTATTCGAACATCGGTCGCTTCTACGCCGCACAGGGCATCGGCACCGCGGTGATCAACTATCGCCTGCAGCCGGCAGTCACCTGGCGTGAGCAGGTCGACGATGTGGCGCGCGCCGTCGCCTGGGTGCGCGGCAATATCGCGGCGCACGGCGGTGACCCCGGCGCGCTGTTTCTCATGGGCCACTCGGCGGGAGCCCAGCTGGCGACCTTCGTAGCACTCGCTCCCTGGCCGCTCGAGCAGCATGGCCTGACCCCCGAGGCGCTCTGTGGCGTGGTGCCGGTCAGCGGCGCCGGTTACGACCTGGCCGATGAGCAGACCTACCAGCTCGACGCCGACTTCGACTGGTACGAGAAGCTCTTCCGTGCCGGCGATCCGACCGACTCGTGGCTGCGCGAGGCGTCGGCGATCAGCTTCGTGAGCCCGAAGGCGCCGCCGTTCTTCCTGGTTCACGTCACCAACGAGTGGGCCAGCCTCAAGCACCAGAACCGCCTGCTGCACGCGGCACTATCCGAAGCCGGGGCCTACAGCCGACTGCTGGTCGTCCAGGGTCAGGGCCATAACCGCATGGTCCTCACCTTGAGCCGTGACGGCAAGACGCCGGTGCCGGAAATTCTGGAGTTCCTTCAGCAGGCTCGATGCGAGACTTCAATCGCGTCCCGCGGCTCGAGAGACGCCGCTCGACGAGAGGTACTCCTGGAGCGCCGCGGCGTTGGAATAGCGTTCCGCCTTGGCGCCGAATAAGAGCGTCACCGTCTGGGCTTCGCTCAGGGCGACGAGCTCAGCCACCGCCTCGCTCTGGGCGTCCAGCTCACGAAAGTAGCGGGTCTTGAACTCCTGCCACTTGGCGGGGTCGTGGCCGAACCAGCGGCGCAGCTCGGTACTTGGCGCGACGTCTTTCAACCAGCGGTCGAACCGGACCTGTTCTTTTTTCAGACCGCGGGGCCAGAGCCGATCGATGAAGACCCGAAAGCCGTCATCGTCCGCCGGCTCTTCGTAGATTCGCTTGATCCGGACGGCCATTGTTTCAACCCTCACGCGCCAAGCTCGTCAACCCCGGCCCCCGAACATCGCCAGGTAGGCTTCCATCGTCTCGAGCGCCAGCCGATCGGCGGAGGTGTTGACGACCCGGATGCCGGCGTGACGCAGACGGGCGCCCAGACGACGGTTGGCGAGCAGGATATCGAGAGCGGAGACCTTGGCGAAGACATCTTCGGCGGATTGCGGCTCGCCGGTGCCGAGGGCTACCAGCTCCGGATCCTGGAGGTTGATCAGGATCGGGCGGTGGCGATGTTCGAGGCGCAGGACGGCGCGGCGCAGGAGCTCGGCTGCCGCCAAGTCGACGACCGAGGTCAAGAGCACCACGGTGGAACGTCGAGCTTCGAGCGACATGGCGGTCTCGGCAGCGAGGTCGAAGGCGGGCTCGGCGAGGCGGGTCTCGAGATCGTAGAGAGCGCCGTAGGCGGCGTGGATCGAGCGATGGCCGGAGTGGACGCGAACCGAGCGCTCGATGCGGTCGGAGAAAGCGGCGAGGGTGACCCGATCGCCGCGCGATGCCGCGATGCGGGTCAGGGCCAGGGACGCGGCCAGGGCGTGGTCGAGCTTGGAGCGCTGACCTTCTTTCGCCGACATGCCGCGGGCGCAGTCGAGCAGGACGACCAGCCGTCCGCCGCGCTCCCAGGTTTCTTCGCGGCTGACCAGGCGTCCGTGCCGAGCGGTAGCTTTCCAGTGCACTTTGTTCGGCGGATCGCCGGGCAGGTACTCGCGCAGGGCGTAGAGTTCGGTGCCCAGGCCCTGGAGGCGCTGAGGATTGCGGCCCAACGACCGACGGTGGGCGAGCAACAGCAGTTGGCCGACCTTGCCGTCCCAGCGCACCTGAGGATAAATCCGAAGCGGCTCGGGGGACAGGATCTGGCGCTGGCTCCAGGCCAGACGCCAGGGGCCGAGCACCCGGGCCACCAGCGGTCCAGCGGCATGCTCGCCGCGGCGGCGCGGGCAGACCTGATAGCTCCAGGCGATGTGGCCCCCTTCGGGCAGCTTGAGCTCGGCCCGTCGTGGCGCGGCGGCCAGAGCCGGATGCAGCGTCTCCCGCAGGCGGACGGTGAGCGGGCGATGGCTGGCGGTCGTTAGTTCGAGTCGCACCTCGGCCTTCGCGCCTTGGACCAGGACCCGCGGCCAATGCCGCACCGCCGAGAACGTCTCGCGCCGGACCCGATATAAATCGATAGCAAAGGCCAGGACGATCGCGGCGTCAAGGGCGAGGACCAGCGGCCCGAGCCGCGGCTGCACGATCGCGACCACCACCAGCAGGGTGGTCAGCGCGATCAAGAAAAAAACCCGCGACGCCGGCATGCTCTATTTCGGCACGTCTACCGAAGCGGCGATCGATTGCAGGATGCGGCGCGAGCTATGACCCTCGAGCTCGGCTTCGGCGGTGAGGATCAGGCGATGATTCCAGCACGGCTCGAGGAAACGCTTGAGGTCGTCCGGCACCAGGTAGTCACGGCCTTCCAGGATCGCCGCGGCGCGCGCGGTCTCGAGCAGAGCCAGGGCGCCGCGCGGGCTGACCGCCAGCTCGATGTGCTCGGAGTCACGCACCGCCCGCGCCAGTCGGGAAAGATAATCCAACAGGTCGTCCGACACGTGGACTTTGCTCGAGGCCCGACGCAAGGCGCCAGCCTCTTCAGCGGTGAGCACTGCCTCGGGCAAGCCACCGAAGCCGAATCGGGGCAGCTCGCCGGCCACCGCGCGGCGGTAGAGCTCGATCTCCTGTTCGGGCTCTGGCAGGGTCATCTCGATGCGAGCGAGAAAACGGTCGAGCTGGGCCTCGGGCAGGGGATAGGTGCCTTCAAATTCCACCGGATTCTGGGTGGCGATGACGAAAAAGACGGGATCGAGCTCATGACGTTCGCCGTCGATCGTCACCTGGCGTTCCTGCATGCCCTCAAGCAAGGCCGACTGGGTCTTGGGCGGCGTGCGATTGATCTCATCGGCCATCAGGATCTGGGTGAAGATCGGCCCGCGCACCAGCTCGAAACCGCCCTGCTGGAAGACGTTGGTGCCGGTGACGTCGGAGGGCATCAGGTCAGGGGTGAACTGAACCCGGTTGAAGTCGAGACCGGCGATCGCCGCGAATGACCTTGCTAGAAGCGTCTTGCCGATGCCCGGCACACCTTCGAGCAAGGCATGACCGCCGGCCATGAAGGTGACGATCAGGGCCTCGCAGGCTTCACGCTGGCCGAGAATCTGATCCTCGAGCCGTTCCAGCACTTTCTCGACCAGGGCGATCTCTTCAAGACTCTCTTCGGGCCTCGGCGGCCCCGGAGCGCTATCGGATGTCAAAGGCGTTCCTCCTTGCTCAATTCAAGCGTTGCGTCGAGTGGACCGGATGCGTTGAGCCTGTGTGACCTCGCGGGCCAGGGCCACCAGCTCTTGATCCCCGGCGACCTCGGCCGCGCGGCGTTCGCTGTCGGCGTCGAGCGATAGGTTGGGAAAGTAAGAGCGGGCTCGCTCGATCAGCAGCCCGGCGGCATCGCGATGATGCCCCATCTTGCGATGCAGGCTGCCGAGGCCGCGCAGGAATGAGGCGGCCGAACCGCTGGCGACCGGTGCCTCGCGCCACGTCGGCCCGAAGCGTCGGCCCAGGGCTGCCAGCCCCAAGAGGTAAATCAGGCCGAGGTGGGCGACGAAGAGGTCCCAGGCGTAACGCGAGCTCGACTCGCCGTCCGTCACGTCGGTGCTCACCAGACCGTGGTGGTATTCGTCGAAGCTCCAGCCGCCGTCGAGCCAGCCGCGCAGCGACTCGAGAAAATCCACGTTACCCGCCTCGACAATGCGGGAGTTGGTCAAGACGTCCGCCGGCAAGACGACGACCCGGCCGTTGTGCAGTGGATACTCGAAGATCAGGGGTGGGCCGGATGGAGCTCGGTAGAGCACACGGGCCGCCGGCGGAGCTTCGGGGGCGCCGCGCAAAGCGCTGACCGCCAGGGTTGGCCAACCGGGGAAGTCCTCGGTGGGCCCAAGGCTCCAGGATTGGTTTTGATAGCGCCACCAGGCTAGCGGCGACAAGGGGGGTTCTGAGCGGACCTCGATGGTCAGCAACTGCAAGGCCTCGAGCACCCGCTCTTCCCGAAATCGGCCGATCTCGCCGGTATAGGCCGCCAGCACGGTCCCGCCCCGGCGCAAGAAGTCACCCAGCGCCTCGATCTCGCCTTCGGCGATCGCCTGCTGCCAGGGAAACGCCAGCACCAGGACCTGGCCGCTGACGGTTTCGCTCAGCGGGCGGATATGAAGATCGACCGCGGTACCGCGCTCGGCGAGGTAGAGTCGCGCTGCGAGCCAGCCGCGAGCGTCGCGAGCCAGCGCGCTCGACACCGCTCCTTCGCCACCGCCCAACAACGCAGCGACGAGCATGACGAGAACGATCGCCGCCCCCCAGATGACCCAGGAACGTCTCATCCCACGACTTCCCGGAGGTCGCCCCATAGACGGCGAAGCTCGCCGGGCGAGGGGCGCCTGAGGCCGTAGATCATGCGGTCGAGCCGGCGGACGTCGGTCAACAGGTCATGGCGCCCGGCGCGCACCACCAGCTCCCGGCTGGTCCAGGACGGCTCGGCGCGATCCGCGGCCAGGCGACCCGCCAACCACCACCACAGGGCCTGGGTCGCCGCCGCGACGTCGCCGGTCTCGAGGTGTCGTTTCAGCTCACCCTCCCAGTCCATCGCGACCGACTCCTCGTCGCGGGCGTCCAGGTGCTGGATCGCGTCCGGCGTCGCCGGCTCGTGGTGTCGCCAGCGTTCGGCGATGAAGCGCATCAGGAAAACGAAGAGCACGACGGCGAGAAGCGCCAGCAAGAACTTCGTCGCCGGCTCGATGAAAGGCACCAGCCAGCGGTTGAACCCGGGGAGGACGCGCTCCATCCAGCGTCCCAGCCACTGGCTGAAGGCGAGGCCGGCGTCCTGCGCCCACCGCGTCAGCCCCGGCCGCGACCGTTCGCTGGCGATCCGGGAGTCGATCATTGTCTGCTGCAACAGCTCCCGATCCCCCTCGAGTGTTGGGACGGTTGTCGAGCCGTCCATTGCTGGCGGCCCTTGCGCTACCACCGGCAGCGCCACCCACAGCAGCGCCACCCACGGCAGCGCCGTCAGCGCCAGACCACAGCCGTGCTGAGTGGGGGACCTCATCTTCCGACCGGGAAGGGCGTGGCGTTTTCGCTGTCGGACGCGCCGATCAGCTGGTCGACCGCCTGTTGAAGGTCATCACCCTCTTTCCGTCTCCGAATCTCCCGGTAGAGCAGGCTGATTCCAAACGTCCAGTAAAGCCAGGTCGCCGCGGTGGCGAAAGATCCCAGGACCTGAGCCGGCGCCTGCAGCCACAGCGTTTTGGCCATCAACGTCGCCGGATCGGTGATCTGGCCCGAAGCGGCGTCGCGGAAGACCATGAGCTGCTGCATGATCAAGAACGGCGTCTGCACCGTAAAGCCGACCGCGTAGCTGATGATCAGGCCGACGATCAGCAACACCAGGGTCTGCAGCCAGCCGCTGTCGGTCCAGCGCCCGGTGGGGTTGTGGTGGGCGATTTCGGCACTCCTGCGGATCGCTGCCCAGCCATAGCGATCCTCTTCGACCATCACCGCCAGGGTGTAGGCCAGGATCGGCATCGCGTAGAAGGCCGGTACCACGCACATGATCAGGCTCAGGAAACAGAGTATCGTGACCACGATCAGAGTGCCGAAGACCGAAGGCTCGATCACGAAACGCCAGGCGCGTGCAAAGCTCACCGGGCGACCGGCCACCGCATCCATCGAGGCGACGAACAGCGCACCGAACGCCAGGGCATACACCACCATGATGATGATCATGATCAGGAACATACTGGCGGCCATCGGTACCGCCTCGCCCAGGTCGTCGCCCATCAGGGTCTTGATCCAACCGATCTGAAACATCGTCGCCAGCACGCCACACACCGCGAGCGGCAACGCCGTGGGCAGGAAAACGTGGCGAAAATGGACCTTGGCCGACTCGACCACCCGATCGAGCAGCAGGCGAAAGGACGCCGGCGCCAGCTCACTCATGCCGGGGCTCCGCGGGCAGGAAAGGATTCCAGGCCCAGAGGATAAAAAGCGCTTCGAGAGACCCTCCGAGGGCCACCTTGGACCCCAGGGAAATCTGCGCCGCCGGCGACAGAAAGCCCTCGACAAAGCCGAGTAGCAGAATCCAGGGCAGGCAGCCGAGGAGCACCACCAGGGCGTCGCGACCGGCGGCCTGCAGCAGCTCGGCGCGGGGCCGATCCGCGGCGACCACCAGCGCCCGCCCGACGCCGAGGCCGGCGGCCGACGTGATGATGATCATCGAGATCTCGAGTGGGCCGTGAGCGGCGATGAAGTTCAGGATCGACGCCGTCATGGAATAGTGGGCGGTGGTCGCCAGCACCGCCCCCAGCATCAGGCCATTCAGCAGCACGACATAGAACGCCCCGAGACCGGCGACGGCGCCGCCGGCCCAGCCGGTGATCGCCACCTTCAGATTGTTGGTCGCGATCAGCGACGACATGGTGGCGCCGGGGGTGACGGCAAAGATCGACTCGGTCCATAAGCGGCCTTGCTTGAGGCCCTCGATCGCTTCCGGGGCGAGAAAAGCCAGGCCGAGGGTCGGCTCCACCACCGTCAGGGTGTAGCCGAAGAATCCCGCGAGCGAGAATAGCGCGGCGACCAGGCCGATCATCGGCAGCAGCCGCCGGCAAGCGAGCGGGAACGTCCGGGTGACGAATCCGCCGACGGTCGGCAGATGCTCGCCGGTGTCCCGCTGCAGCCAATGGGTGCCCTCGAGCACCAGGCGACGCAGCCGACGGGCGACCGCGGTGCCGGGAAATCGCGCTGATGCCAGGGCGTGATCGTGCAGCAGCTGACGGTAGCGGAAAGCGAGGCGCTCGAGGCCGCGGTAGTCGAGCTTGCGGGGATTACCCCGCGCGGTCTCGAGGCCCTGCTCGAACTCGTCGAGTGCCTCGGCACGAAGCTCCGCGAAGCGTTGATAGTCCATCAGACGTTAGCCCCCAGGGCCTGCCGAAGGACCAGAATGCGATCGTCGGATTCGATCAGTCCGGGTTCGACCTCAGCCCAGAAGCTCGGCTCGCTGTTTTCGATCCAGCGCAACAGTCGATCCGCGAGGCCCTGCGCGGCGGCGTGATCCATGAGCTCGGCTCGGCGCAGGAAGCTCTCGACCACCGCCACCTCCCGGGCTCCCCAGCCCTGGGGGTGACGGCCCAGCTGTGCCTGCTCGCGAGGGTCGTCGCGATGATGCACCACCAGTGTGCCGGCGATGAAATCGCCCAGGCGTCGAGCACGACGGTCGATCGCCATGATCGGGATGCCGAAGATGATGTCGAGAGTGCGGATGAAGTTGCGGATCAGGATCGACGCCGGCGTCGTCCGACCGCCGACACTCGACACTACCCGCAGACCGACGGCGAGCTTGCCCGGCGTCCGACCACCCAGGGCGATCTCAAACGCCGCGAAGTAACCCCACTGCAGGGCGAAGACCCCGAGAGCCAGAACGGCGAAGGCCCACCCGTTAGAAAGCCCAAGCTGGGCAAAGATCAGGATCGCCGCGACCGCGAAGATAGCCATCAGCAGGAAGAGCAAGCAATGATCGATCGACGCTGCCAGGGTCCGGCTGCCGAGGCCGGCGATCGGCAGCTCGAGGCGGACATTGTCGATACCCAGAATCGCGGGATCAGAACCCGGGTGCTTTTCCTGCTCCAATCGACGGCCCCCTGACGCCGGGGCCAGAGCACCGGCAGCTTCCTTTCATCGGTGATTGTACAGGGGCGCGATCCACCGTGGAGGCGCCCAGCTCCCGTAGGGGCGTACGGCTGTACGCCCAAGATCGTCGTGCGCCAAGAGTTGCCGCGGAGCGGCTGGTCAGTCCTGCTGGTTGATCAGGCCGGTCATCGGCCCGAGATTGACCAGGCTGACCGGTTGAGTCATCGGACCGTCCGGGGTCTTGGTGATCAGCTGCATCTCCTGCACCAGACTGCCGACCGCAACTACCATGCGACCGCCCATCTTGAGCTGCTCGTAGAGCAGCGGCGGCGGCTTGGGGGTCGAGACGGTGACCAGGATGGCGTCGAAAGGTGCCTTTTCGGGCCAGCCGCGATAGCCGTCGCCGACCTTGACCTCGACGTTGTCGAAGTTGAGATTGCCGAGAGTCTTGCGGGCGCGGGCGGCGAGGGTCTTGTCGATTTCGATGGTGTAGACCTCGCGCGCCAGGCGCGACAACAGAGCAGCGTCGTACCCCGAACCGGTGCCGATTTCGAGTACCTTCTCGTCGCCGTCGAGCTCGAGCACCTCGATCATGCGCGCCGAGACGTAGGCGTGGGACAGGTTCTTGCCGGGAGCGATCGCCACTGGCGCGTCCTGGTAGGCCTGGGGTTGATTGGACAGCGGCACGAAGAGATGGCGCGGCACCGTCTCGAGGGCCGACAGCACTCCGTCCTGAGTGACGCCTCGCCTCTTGACCTGGTCGTCGACCATGTCGCGGCGAGCGGCGCTGAACGGATCACCCTGGGCTGACGCGGCCAATCCCAGGAATAGGGAGCCAAAGAGCACCAACGCCGCGATCTTCCAGTTGTCCACCCGGGGAGACGTCTGCCTACAAAAGTGGACGGCAGCCGCGGCCCTGGATCTGAAGAGATCGCGGACTCGGATCGCTTTTTGATGCGCTTCTGAAGTTGAAATATCCATAATCCGTCACTGGAGACCGTCGGCTCTCGATCACCCTCTCCATTCTCTCAAGAGCGATCTGCAAGACACAAGCCAAGATTGACGACCGGTTGGTAGACTCAGGGTTTCTGGAGGAACCTATGGCAGACTCTCCTTTCTTTCCTTTCGACCACGTCTTATCCACTTTCGAGCGCGTACTCTCCACGTCGCCAGCCGACGAGACAGAGCTGGTCTGGTTCGAGCGCAGATATAGCACCGCATCGACCCGTGGAGGTGGCGGGCAACTCAACGTGCCTCCCCGAGAGGGACGCGAGCAGGCCGATGCGATCGGCAACCCCCGCTTGACCGTCTTGATCCGGGTGGTCGAGGGTGGTCGCCAGGGATGGCATCGGACGGACTGCTCGCGGGCAAGCGAGCTTGAGACCGGCCTGCGTCAAGCCCTGGCGTTGGCAAAGGTCCAGCACCCGGTCAAAAAACGACCGGTGTTGCCGACCGACAAGCGAGAGCTCCGGTTCAAGCCCAAGCTGCTCGATAGGGGCGTCTCGGAACTCGACCTGCCGACGGCCCAATCCCTGCTCGCCGACTGGTGCGGCAGCGACCTGAGCGGCCGGCTGGACTGGTCCGAAACCCGTCTGGCGATCTTCAACAGCCACGGTATGCGCCGCTCAGCGGCGACCTCGGAGCTGACCTTCGAGGCCGCTTGTGAACGCGGTGGTCGAGCCGGGGGCTCGGCGCGGTCGCTCCTGGCGCTGGACGCACCAGCGATTTGCGAGCGAGCGCGGAGTTGTTGCGGCCAGGCCACGGTCGCTGAAATGCCGACCGGGTCCTTCCCGGTGCTGCTGGCACCCGAGGCCGCCATCGTCTTGCTGAATGTCCTCAACACCTTCGCCCTCGCCGGTCGAACCTACATGGACGGTACTTCGTTCCTGGTTCGCCACCGCAATGTTCAGGTCTTCGACCACGCTTTCAACCTGCTGGACGACGGTCACCGGGTTCCCGGCGTGCCGTTCCCTTTTGATCTCGAAGGCTCCCCGAAGCGACCGCTCAAGCTCATCGTCAAAGGCCAGCCCTCGACCGTCGCGCTCAATCAATATCAAGGAGCGGAGACCGGCATGCGGCCCACGGCCCAGGCGGTCGGCGGTCAGGACGCGCTCTTCGGCAATCTCTTCTTACTGCCGGGTGAGAGTTCGGCCGATCAGCTTCTGGCCGCTGCCGACGGGGGGATCCGCATCGGGTGGCTCGACCCTCCGGAGTGTTTCGAGCCGTCGCAGCTTCGCATCCGAACCGTCGCCCGGTGTGTCCACCGGGTCGAGAATGGGCGTTTGGGCGCGGCCCTGCCGGACTTTGCCTGGGACGAGAGCCTGCTGCGGGCGTTCGCCCGGCTGCGCGCCATCGGCCGTGATCCAGTGGTGCATTCGACGCCGACCACTCCGCTCGGCGCGATCAGCGCCCCCGCGGTCGTGCTCGCCGACGCCGAGGGGATTCGACCGCTCTAACTGGCATCCCAAATAAGAAAGCCCGCTTTCAAGCGGGCTTTCTTACAGCAGGGCCATCGAGGTCCTCAGCATTTCGGCTAGAGAACCGTGCCTTTGACTGGCAACTCGACAATCGGGTTCTGCTCGTCCGTGGTGTGGACCTTGATCGTGCTCTCGAACTTGCCCTTGGGCATGTCGGGGCCAAGGGTCAGAAGCAGCTTGAACCGATAGCCGGTATCGGTCTTTTTCGACGCGTTCTGTATCTGCCCCGAGAGCCCCGCGATGCCGGTCTCGATCTCGGTCAGCTCGATCGCGCTGGTGATGAAGTTGGTGAAGTGCAGGGTGCGGCGCAGCGGCAGGGCAGATCCCTGAAGTTGGCCGAAGTCGATCTGCGCCGGGGTGATGTGCTGGCGCGGGCGGACGAAACCCGAGACCGGAATCTTCACCGTTTTCTGTTTGGAGTGGTTCAGCTTGATTTCGACGTAGTCACGCAGCGCACCGACCGGAGACTGAGGGTCGAGCTCGACCTCGATATGCCACTGTTTGCCCTTGCCCTTCTCGTGACGCTCTTCTTCGGTCGCCTCGCGAAATCGGACCTTCAGGTGATCGTAGGGGGGGTTGACCGAAACGATCTCGACGTTTGAGGCGTCCTCCGCCCACAGGGTCTGCTGGATCGTGCCGACGGGCTCGCCCTGGACATAGTTGTAGCGCGCGTAGCCGGGAGTGACCACAATGTAAGGCTTGACGTTCGCCTTGACCACCAACTGAAGCTTCGGATTCTCCGGATCGTTGGTGAAGACCGCGATCGACTTGGCGATCGGCCCGCCGAAGTTATCGGTCTTGACCTTGGCGCTGATCTTGCCGCTTTCGCCCGGAGCGATCTTCTTGTCGTACTGGGCCACGGTACAGCCGCAGGCCGGTCGGACATCCCGAAGCTCCAGGATAGCGGAGCCCTCGTTCTTGATCACGAAGTCATGGACGATCACTTCGCCCCGGGGAACGATGTCGAAGTCCTTGATCGGCTCGGCGGGAACAGCCTTCGGGCCGCCTTGGGCAATCACGGTCGTGGCGACGGCTAGCGCAACCGCGAAGATCATCAACAAAGGGGTGACACGGCGCATCGGAGACTCCTTATCTAGCTTGAACTATCGAGCTTGAAGACTGGCTACTGGATTGGTTACTGGATGGATTAGCTAGCTCGGATACAGGCTTGTGAATTTCATCCTATCGAAGTCACGATGGTATACTTGCGCTTTCCGGGCGCGCAAAGGCCACCGGTAAATAGCCCGTAAAAACGTCGCACTGCACGCGCTCCTTCAACGCGCGCTCTCATCCCATCGAATTCCTGTCTTTGAGCTCCCTCGATATATATTTTGTCGCCATCGGCGGCACCGGCATGGCGCCCCTGGCCTGTCTGCTCAAGGAGTCGGGTCATCGAGTCCGAGGCGCGGACGGGCCGCTCTACCCGCCGATGAGTACTCTGCTGGCGGATGCTGGCATCGAGCCGCTCGTCGGCTGGGATCCCGCGCATCTCGAAGAGTCGCCGCGGCCGGAGCTGGTGATCATCGGCAACGCGGTGCCGCGGCACAATCCGGAAGCGGAGACGGTGGAGCGGCTGGGCCTGCCGCGAATCTCGATGCCTGAGGCGCTGTCGCGCTTCTTTCTCGCCCAGCGCCAGTCGCTGGTCATCGCCGGCACCCACGGCAAGACCACCACCACCACCATCGCCGCCTGGATCTGGTCGTGTGCCGGCGAAGATCCGGGCTACCTGATCGGCGGTGCACCCCTTGATCTCGACCACAGCTTTCAAATCGGTTCCGGCCGACGCTTCATCATCGAAGGCGACGAATACAACGCCGCATACTTCGATCGTGGTCCCAAATTCCTCCACTATCAGCCGCAGACACTGATCCTGACCAGTGTTGAATACGATCACGCCGATCTCTATCCCGATGAAGGGGCGTTGATCGAGGCTTATCGACGCCTTGTGCGGTTGCTGCCGGCCGACGGCTTGCTGATTGCCTGCGGCGACTCGGCCGACGTCCGGCGGGTCGCCGCGGACGCCGCCTGCCGCGTCATCTTCTACGGGCTCGACGCCGAAAACGACGTGCGGCCTGCCGGAGACGTCCACTACCACGATAGCGGCAGCCGTTTTCTCGTCCTCGAGAACGGCTCCGACGAAGTCGAGATCAACTTGGCGGTGCCCGGTGAGCACAACGTTCAGAACGCTCTGGCGGCCTGGGCGGCGGCGCGTCACGACGGTCTGGAGGCGTCGGTCGTCCAGCGCGCCCTGGCCACGTTTCACGGCACCCGCCGACGCCTGGAGGAGATCGGCACCCGGCGCGGCGTCACCGTGATCGACGACTTCGCCCATCATCCGACCGCGGTCGGGAAATCGCTCGATGCCCTGCGGCGCGCTCACCCCGGGCGGCGCATCGTAGCGCTCTTCGAGCCGCGCAGCCTGACCGCCGGGCGTGCCTTCCTCTTCGACGCCTACACCCGGGCTTTCAGCCAAGCCGACATGCTGGTGCTGGCGCCGATCTTCTGGCACGAGCGCCTAGGCGACCTTCGGCTCGACGTCGAGGCCCTGATCCGCGAGCTGGTCGCCGCCGGCGTCGACGCCCGCGCCTGCAACAGCCTCGACGACGTGCTCACCACCACTCTGGCCGAGGCCCGGGAAGGCGACGTCGTGGTTACCATGTCCTCGGGTTCGTTCGAAGGTATGCCCCAGCGTCTTCTGGAAGCACTGGAAGAGTGAGCGGATATTTTCGGGCGACAGGCTCCTTCTGCTAAGATCTCTGCCTTCGGAAGACTCGCTGCTGCCGCGTCGACCATCAAGGGCTGGGCGACGTCCTCTTCCATGAGACCCCGAGCATGAGTTATCCAGGCAATCCTTCGCTGGCCCAGGACGTTCAGGAACGGATCTCCAATACCTTCCAGCAGACCCTGGATCTGGTGACCGGCGGGCGCGACCAAGAGGCGCTCGTCGGCTGTGAGTTCATCCTTCGGATGGACCCGGAGTTCCAGCCCGCCAAGACTCTGGTGGCACGGCTGAAGAGCGGGCAGCGCCCGGTTCTGGTCGACGATCTCAGGACACCGCCGGCGGGTGGCCCACCGTCCGAGGCCGACGAGCTCGCTCTGCCGGACGATTTCGACGACCTCGGCTCCCTGGACGATCTGGGGGATCTCGACGACCTTGAAGATATCGACGACCTCGATCTGGGCCCCGCGACACCGGTGACCGCCCCGCCAGCTCCTGCTGCACCGGTGCCTGCCGCGCCGGCACCTGCCGCGCCAGCACCTGCTGCGCCGGCATCGCCGGTTCAGGCTTCGCCGGCCCCGGCGAGCGGGCTCGGCGCTGTCTTGTCCGATCTGTTGGCCAAACGCAACTATGAACAGATCCTGCAGATCGCCGAGTCGCAGCGGCAGTCGGTAGAAAACGATCCCGAAGTGGCCGCCCTGGTCCAGGAGGCCCAGACACTCTTCGAGTCCGAGACCTACGTCCAGGCCTTTCTCAAGTCCGCCCGGCAGGCCCAGGCGCAAGGTCAACTCGAGGAGATGGAGAGTCATCTCAAGAAGGCTCGGGCGCTCGACCCGGAGCATCCGGACCTTCTAGAGTTCGTTACCGCAGCCCAAACCTCGGCGACTGCTACTCCGACGGCTGCTACGGCGGCGCCGGACAACGATCTGATGGCCTTGCAGCAACAGAGCCTGTCGCTCGAGACCGAGGATAACCCCCCGCCGGCAGGCGAGGTGGCCGCCGAGCTTGCTCGCGATCCCCGGAAGACCAAGCCGATGGCGGCGATCCCGCTCGGCAGCGGGGAAGAGCCGGCGTCCGCGGGTGACCTGGTCAACGAGGACGACCTGTTCGCGGCCGACGCTGAGCCCGGGCCGACCCTGGAAGCGGAGCTGTTTGACGACGCGGCCACCGATGCTGCCGTCGGCGACCTCGACGCGGAGCTCCTGAACCTCGACGGCGATGCCAGCGTGCCGCTGGCGAGTGAGGGTCTCGATGACCTCGGCGCGGAGCTGCTGGCCCCCGAGGCCGCCGAGCCGGTCCAGGCGAGCGACGATTTCGGCGGGGACCTCTTTGACGCCGGCGAATCGGAAGCGCCGGTCGAGGCACCGCTCCAAGATCTGGACGACGAGCTCAGCCTGGGCGACGAGCTCAGCCTGGGCGACGAGCTCAGCCTGGGCGACGAGGTCGCGCTCGCGGACGACGACGACGAGATCGCGCTTGTGGACGACGACATTCCAGTGCCGGAAGCGGCCGAACCAGCCGGCGGCGGCGACCGTGTCGGCGAGCTGATCGCGGAAGGGCAGGAGGCGTTCGACCGAGGCGAGTACCAGGCGGCGATCGACGTCTGGTCCAGGATCTTCCTGATTGATATCGACAATGCCGAGGCGTCCAGCCTGATCGAAGAGGCGCGCAGCAAAAAGGCCGAGCTCGAGCGTCAGGCCGAAGAGCTTTTCCACGAAGCCGTTGGACACCTCGAAAGCGAGTCCCTCGACGAGGCCAAGAGCACCCTGACCCAGGTGCTTGAGCTCGCCCCGAGCCATTCCCTCGCCCGCGAATACTTGGAACAGCTCGAGGCCGGCACCGTTCCGGCGGTCGCCGGCGACATCGATCTTTCCCTCGGAGGCGAAGACGACCTGGAGCTCGGGGAGGAAGCCGGGGCCGAAGCCGGCAGCCCCTCTCTGGAAGCGGCGGTGGCGCGCGACCGCATCGTCGTCGTCAAGAAGACCGACAAGAGGATCATCGCCCTCGGAGCCGCGGTGCTCTTGGCAGTTCTGGGCCTCGGCGCCTTCCTGATGCTCAAGTGGGATGACCTCTTTCCGAACCAGGCGGCACCGCCAGCGGCATCCCCACAGGCCCGCAAAGTCGATCCCATCGAGCGCGCCACCAAGATGCACGAGGGTGGCAACACCGAAAATGCCATCTTGTTGCTGGAACGGATCCAGCCGCAGGATCCGATTTACGAGGATGCCCAGGCGGCCATTGCCCAATGGAAAGCCCTGGTCGAAGCACCGCCCGAGCCGGAAGAGACCGGGCCCTCCGAGGAGCAGACCGAACGCTATCGTTTGCTGGTCGGAGCCGCCCGCGAGGCCCACAAACAAGGCCGTCATATCCGCGCGCGCAAGTACTACGATCGCGCCACGAAGATCCTGCCGTTGGGGGAAGAGGATCTAGCGTTGAAGAGCGAGGGTGATTTCAAGCTCGAGGAACTGAAGGAGCAGATCGATCTCTTCGAGCAGGGCCAGTACGCCGCGATCATTCCCGCACTTTGGCGCAAACGGGAAAGCGAGCCCGAAAACCTCGACATCCAGCGTTTGCTGGTCGACTCCTACTACAACCTCGCCCTGACCGATTTGCAGCGCGGCAGTATCCAGGCGGCTGCCAAGAAGCTGCGCGAGGCCCAGGAAGTCCAGCCGGACAACCAGGAGCTGCGGCGTTTGCAGCTCTTTGCGCAGACCTATACCCAGCGTCGGCAGGATCTGCTGTACCGGATCTTCGTCAAGTATCTTCCCTCTCGCTGATCTCGATCGGGAGCGCCTTGGGTAATCGCAAGCGCCGCAAGCGTCGCAGCCGCGCCAAGGGCGCGGCCAAAAGAGGAGCCGGGAAAGGTGCGTCCGGGGCGCCCGTTCAGGAGCCGATCCTCTTCGATTTGCCGCTTCACCCCGAGAACGCCGAGCCATCGGCCGAGCCGTCGGTAGAGGCTGGCTCCGGGTCGGAACCGGCAGTGGGGCAGGGCCCCTCGATACTCTTCGATGAGGCTGAAAGCAGGCCGTCACTGCTGCCCCTGAAATCGGAGCCTCCGCAATCGAAGCCAGCCGAGCGACCGAAACCGAAGCAAGTCGAGCTGCTGGAAACGGGTGTCGAGGATCTGCCGTTGGCCGCGCGGGGCTCGGAGGACGTGGCGTCGACGCCGCCGGGAGCGCGCGGTGACGAGACGGCGTTCCCAGAGAACAAGGCGTTCCTGGGCGACCGACTGCTTGCCGGCCTGGCGGATCTCGCCGCTCAACTGATCGCGATGGGGCTGGCGATTGCCGCAACCCACTCGATCGGCGTCGTCGTGACTCCCGCCGACTGGATGCCCTTCGCCGTGCTGGCCGCGGTCTTTTCCTTCCTCTATTGGATCGTCCCGCTCGCCTTCTGGGGCCAGACCCCGGGAATGGCCTGGGTCGGACATATCGCGAGATCTTCAGGCGGCGAGCCCTTATCGTTCGGCCAGACCTTCCTGCGCTGGTTCGGTGCGGTCCTGACCCTGGCCTTCGTAGGCTTGCCCATGTTGGCCGCCTTGACCGGGCGCTCGCTCACCGACCGGATCAGCGGCTCGCATACCATCGCGCCTCCATGATCAATGGCCACCGGGCTCACGGGTGGCGTCAGCCCGGATACTCGAAGCGATATTGAGTTCCGGGTCGGGCGTCTTCGATCCGCAGCCTGACCCTCGAGTTGCCGCGGCGCAGCTGGCGGACGCCGCCGCTCTCGGTGACCGACCATCCGGCATCCCTCAAGCGTGCGTCGAGGCCGCGCTCGACCTTGGCCAGTGAGTGCGAGGTCAGCAGATTGACAAAAACCCAGCCGCCGTCGGCCGGGCCGAAGTCGACCAGGCTGGCGGGAAGGTAGAGCGGCAAGCCGTCCGGGAAGTCGTCGGGCAAAATGCCGACCAGGGCCGGCGGAGGCACGACCTCCTGTTGATCGTTCTCGGTTTCGATCGAGAGCCCGGGCGCGACATCGACGGCCTCGAGCTCCGGTTCCGCTTTTTGTTCAGTGCCCTGCTGGCACCCGCCGGCCAAGAAGACGGCGACCAAAATGCCGAGAAGCGCGCTGGTCAGCTGCCCGCTCCGGCGACCCTGAGTGCTATGCTCGCTATCTGTCATGTCGTCTCGACTCCGCCTTCTCCTGGCCAGTGTTCTATTCTCGTGCTGGATGGTTTTGCTCATGACGGGATTCGTCCTGGGCGGCTGGTTGCATCTGCTGCTGGCGCTCGCTCTGGCGCTGTTTCCCTGGCGCGAGCTGAGCTAGCTCTCGGGCCGATCCTCACCGGCGCCGGATGTCTCACCGCCACCCGTATAGGATGTCTCACCGCCCGAGTATCCTTCCATGGGGGTAGCCTCGCCCACGTCAGAGGTCCGGCTGATCGACAGATCACCAGCGTCCGGAGGCCGGTAGAGTCGACGCATCCGAGTCCAGGTGGTCAGGCCCGAATAGGCCAAGGCACCGATCGCGGTGCCTGCCAGGACCGCCAACTGCCAGGGATAAGTCATCCGGGTGAGAAAGACGGCGAAGGCGAGGATCGCGATCGCCATCGAGGCGACGGCGGCTCGATTCACGACAGCCTCCAGGACTCGACCGGATTCTCGAGGGTCCCGACACCCGGGATCTCGACTTCGAGGCGATCACCGTCGGCCAGCGCGCCGACACCGGACGGAGTGCCGGTGAGGATCACGTCGCCCGCTTCCAGCGTCATCATGGAAGAAGTGTAGACCAGCAGATCCAGAATCCCCCAGATCATCTCGCGGCTTCTGCCATGCTGCCGCGTCTCGCCGTTGACGCGGGTCGTCACCTCGAGCTGGTCGAAGTCGAGCCCCACTCGGATCGCCGGGCCCAGGGGACAGAAAGAGTCGAACGACTTGGCGCGGGCGAAGGTCGCGTCCCGCCGCTGCAGATCGCGGGCGGTGACGTCGCAAGCGCAGCAGATGCCGAGCACCGCCTGCTCTGCCTCGGCTCGGGACGCGTGGCGCAGCGTGCGGCGCAGGACGACGGCGACTTCGCCTTCGAATTCCACCCGTTGACTCACCGTCGGCAGCACGATCGGAACCCTGGGGCCGATCACCGACGACGGAGACTTCAAGAACAGCAGCGGTTCCGCCGGCACCTCGTTGCCGAGTTCCTCCGCATGCGCTCGATAGTTGCGCCCAATGCCGATGATCTTGCCGGGAACCACCGGCGCCAGCAGCGGACACGAAGCAAGTTCCATTCTTCTGCCGACTTCCCAAGTCTCGGGATCGTCGACGAACGGATCGCTGTGCAGCATCCGCACCGAGCCGTCAGCCGTCTCGGGTCGTCGCCTGACCGCGAAAAAGCCCTCCGGCCCCAGGCGATAGAGCAGCAAAGCAGCTACGAACCGATCACTGGTCGTAGATGTTGTCGGCCGCTAGGCCTCCCAGAGTGCCACCAGAGACGCCCGGAATGTCGACGAACTGCTCGAGCACGTTCGACGCTTCCGGCTCGGGAAACATCTCTTCCAGATTCAGCGCGCCTTCGTCCGGAACGCCGTCGCCATCCTCGTCCCCCGTGGCCTCGTTCGGTGACCAGCCGACGAAGAGAGTCGTGGTGTCCAGCTGATAACCGAAACCGGTGGACTCGGCGTGGGAGGTGACGTCCGCAATCTCGTCTGCATGGAGGCCGATCCAATTGCCGCGATCGGTATTGATCATCACCACGTTGTCGTCCCACTCGGCGGGCACCGGCCGGTAGCGGGTTTGGAAGCTGGTGCCGTTGGTCAGCGTGACCGTGAAGTACTCGGCGTGGGCCACGGCAGCGGTCGCGAGGGCGAGCAATGTCAGGACGATAACCCGAAAGGCGGTGGAGCGAAGAGTTGCGGTGTGTCGTTGCATGGGACCTCCGGTGCGTATTCGCTTGTGAGTATAGCACGTTCGTCCACCCGTGGTATCCTCCGCGCCTCCCATGACGAACAAGCCCCTGTCATGCCGCTTCTGCGGCACCCCGCTCGCTCACGTCGTCGCCGACCTCGGCGTCTCGCCGCTCTCGAACTCCTACCTGCGGCACGATCAGCTGCAGCAGGGCGAGGCCACCTATCCGCTGTGCGCCTATCTGTGCGAAGAGTGCCTGCTGGTGCAGTTGCCGGAATTCGAGACCCCGGAGGAGATCTTTTCCGACTACGCTTACTTCTCCTCCTTCTCGAGCAGCTGGCTCGACCACGCTCGGCGCTACGTCGAGATGATGATCGAGCGCTTCGGCATCGGGGAGGGCCACCGGGTGATCGAGGTCGCGTCGAACGACGGCTACCTGCTGCGCTACTTCAAAGAGCGGGGCGTGCCGGTGCTCGGCATCGAGCCGGCGGCCAACGTGGCGCGCGCCGCCGAGGAGTTGGGCATCGAGACGCGGGTCGAGTTCTTCGGCACCGAAAACGCCCGTGCCCTCATCGCCGAGGGCAAGAGCGCTGATCTACTGCTGGGCAACAACGTGCTCGCCCACACCCCGCACCTCAACGACTTCGTTGCCGGCCTCGAGATCGTGCTCGCCGAGGGCGGCATCGTCACCATGGAGTTCCCTCACCTTGTGCGGCTGATCGCCGAGAACCAGTTCGACACCATCTACCACGAACACTTCTCCTACTTCTCCTTCCTCGCCGTCGACCGGGTCTTCACCGCCCACGGCCTGACGATCTTCGACATCGAGGAGATTCCGACCCACGGCGGTTCCTTGCGCATCTTCGCCCGTCGCCAGGGCGACGACTCGCACCCGATCACCGAGCGCGTGGCGGAGCTGGCCGAGCGCGAACGCAGCCTCGGCCTCGAGGGCACCGACTACTACCTGGCCTTCGGCGAACAGATCCGCGAGACCAAGCGCAAGCTGCTCGACTTTCTGATCAACGCCAAGCGTGAGGGCAAAGTCATCGCCGGCTACGGCGCGCCGGCCAAGGGCAACACCCTGCTTAACTACTGCGGCGTGCGCGGTGATTTCCTCGACTACACCGTCGATCTCTCACCTCACAAACAGGGTCTCTACCTGCCCGGCACCCGCATCCCGATCCACGGCCCCGACCACATCCGCGAGACAAAGCCCGACTACCTCCTGATCCTGCCCTGGAATTTGCGCGACGAGATCATGGAGCAGATGGCCGACGTCCGCGAGTGGGGGTGTCGCTTTGTCGTCGCGATTCCGGAAGTCACGGTGTATTGACCGCGATCTTGGTGCTGACATGGCCGCCTTTGCCACGGCAGGGAACGCGAATATGGCCCTCAACCCCACCATTACCCCGACCCGACTCGCGATCTCGGCCCCAAAACCGGTCTTTGTGGCGCTTAGAATCGCGATCGATGCGCTAAAGGGCGCCTTTTTCACGACCAAAATACCGCTCTTTTGCGAATCAGGTGCGATTTTTTACTCGAAAATAGCGGTCAGTGCGTTCCGGACGGGATTTTTGTCGTCGATCTTGTCCTCAGTAGAAATGGCACGCGAATTCGACCCTAAAACTCGCCCTCAGTGCTACTGACACGCGATTTTGGTCGTAAAAATTGCCCTCAGTACCGACCCAGATGACGCCGTCGGGCAAAAAAACCCGTCCTACACGGCCGAAAATGCCGCAAATGGTGGAGTTACAGCCTCGTTCTCACACAACTCCACCACGCTCTATCCGCTGAAAATAAATTACTTATCCGTAAGTGGTGGTGTTGGTGGGGTTAATGTGGGGATCTTGCACCCGCGCGGGGGCACGCGCGTGCCTCCGCGTGGGCGCG
>JAAUXY010113314.1_pt1 | contig 35052 bp, 31 predicted proteins | sample 7278121 | NCBI WGS metagenome assembly JAAUXY01 (sample SAMN14350117, study PRJNA611818) | marine sediment metagenome | isolation source: surface marine sediment (1.8m) | place: French Polynesia: Moorea | collected 2018-08
CAGAAGGAACAGTGTCATGCAGGACAACCTGAGTTACGAAGCGGTCGTTGCCCAGGCCTCGGTCGAGGACCGCTCCGAGTTCATCTGGAAAACCTACGCCCACGTCGTCGGCGGCCTGCTCGCGTTCGCGGCCGTGCTCGCCTATTTCGTCTCGTCAGGCATCGCCGAGAGCATTTTCAACGCGGCTATGGGCAACTGGTGGATCTTCCTGGGCGGCTTCATCCTGGTCAGCTGGGGCGCGTCTCACGTCGCGCACACGATCGAATCGAAGCCGATGCAGTACGCCGCCTACGCGCTGCTGGTCGTCGCCGAAGCCGTAATTTTCTCGCCGCTGGTCCTGCTCGCTTTGCAGTTCCCCGGCATGCTGGACAGCGCCGTCGGCGTCACGCTCGTCGGCTGCGTCGGACTGATCGCCGTCGCGATGATTACGCGCAAGGACTTCTCGTTCCTCCGTGGCATCCTCATCTGGGGCTTCTTCCTCGCGCTGCTCGCCATCGGCGCATCGATGATCTTCGGCGCCCAGCTCGGTACCTGGTTCTCGGTCGCGATGATCGGCTACGCCGGCGCGGCCGTGCTTTATGACACCTCGAACATCATGCACCACTACCCGCAGGACCGTTACGTGGCTGCGGCCATGTCGCTGTTCGCGTCCATCGCGCTGATGCTCTGGTACGTGCTGCAGTTCTTCCTCGCCAGCAGCGAGTAAACGCTACTTGCACAAGAAAACGGGCCCGGCATTGCCGGGCCCGTTTGGTTTTGGGGCGCAGGAATGCTCAGGCCGTCAGTGACGTCAGACCACCCATGTATGGCACGAGTACCTCCGGCACGTCGATACTGCCGTCGGCCTGCTGGTAGTTCTCCATGATCGCGATCAGCGCGCGGCCGGCGGCGACGCCGGAACCGTTCAGCGTGTGGATGAGCTCGGGCTTGCCCGTCTCCGCGTTGCGAACGCGCGCCTTCATGCGGCGTGCCTGGTAATCGTTGTAATTGCTGCACGACGATATCTCGCGGTACTTCTGCTGGCCCGGAAGCCAGACCTCGATGTCGTAGGTCTTCGTGGATCCGAAGCCGATGTCGCCGGCGCACAGCGTTACGACCCGGTACGGCAGGTTGAGACGCTGCAGGATAACTTCCGCGTGACCGGTCAGCTCCTCGAGTGCCTGCTCCGATTCACCGGCCTTCACGAGCTGGACGAGCTCGACTTTCTCGAACTGGTGCTGTCGAATCATGCCGCGCGTGTCCTGGCCGTGCGAGCCCGCTTCGGACCGGAAACACGGTGTGTGCGCCGTGAACTTCTGCGGTAACGCGTCGGCTTCGAATATCGTGTCCATGGCCAGGTTCGTTACCGGCACTTCCGCCGTGGGTATCAGGTAGAACGGCCGTTCGTCACTCGTGCGAAACAGGTCTTCGCCGAACTTCGGCAGCTGCCCCGTTCCAACCAGCGCCTGCGTTTGCACGAGGTACGGCACATAGGCCTCTTCGTAACCGTGCTCGGTCGTGTGCGTATCGAGCATGAACTGGATCAGCGCCCGATGCAGACGCGCAAGCGGACCGCGCATGACGCTGAAGCGCGCGCCCGACATGCGGCTCGCCGCCTCGAAGTCGAGCATGCCGAGCCCGGCGCCGAGATCGATGTGATCCTGAACGTCGAAGTCGAACTCGCGCGGTTCACCCCAGCGCCTGACCTCGGTGTTCGCGGACTCGTCCGTGCCATCGGGCACATCGTCAGACAACAGGTTCGGCAGGCCAAGCTCTATTCCACTGAGCGCCTCCTGCACCTCGGCAAGCTTGCCCTCGGCAGTCTCGAGGCGTTCGCCGAGGTCCTGTACGGCAGCGAGCAGCGGCTCGACGTCCTCGCCCTGGGCTTTTGCCTTGCCGATGTTTTTCGCGCTTGCGTTGCGCTCACTGCGCAGTGTCTCGGTCTCGACCTGCAGCGCCTTGCGCTGCTCTTCGAGTCCGAGATAGGCGCTCGCATCGAATTCGAAACCGCGTCGTGCAAGATTTGCGGCGACCTCTTCGGCCGACTGGCGAAGTAGCTTTGGATCAATCATCGTCTTGTTCCGCGGCGCGAGCCTCGCGGTTGCGCCGCTCCATGTCCTCGAGTTTTTCGCGGATCCGGATCTCGAGCCCGCGCGGCACGGGATGATAATACCTGGCCGGCTTCATGTCCTCGGGAAAATAGTTGACCCCCGCCGCAAAGGCGTCGTCTTCGTCGTGGGCATAGCGATAGTCGTCGCCGTAGCCAAGCTCCTTCATGAGCGTCGTCGGCGCGTTCCTGAGATGCATCGGGACCTCGAGGGAACCGAGATTCCTGGCATCGGCCGCTGCCGCCTTCGCGGCCGCGTAGACGGCGTTGCTCTTGGCCGCGCAGGCGAGATAGATCACGGCCTGCGCCAGCGCCAGCTCCCCCTCGGGGCTGCCGAGTCGCTCGAGGACTTCCCAGGCGTCCAGCGTCAGCTGCAGCGCGCGGGGATCCGCGTTGCCGACGTCCTCGGACGCGACGCGAATCATGCGGCGGGCAACGTACAGCGGGTCGCAGCCGCCATCCAGCATGCGCATGAGCCAGTACAGCGACGCATCCGGGTCGCTGCCGCGGATCGACTTGTGCAGCGCCGAGATCTGGTCATAGAAGTACTCACCCTGCTTGTCGAAGCGTCGCCGCGAACCCGATGCGACCTCGGCGACGATATCCGTCGTGATGCGGCCCTCCTCCGCGAGGTCGGCTGCGAGTTCGAGCAGGTTCAGTGCGCGTCGGGCGTCGCCGTCCGCGGCTTCCGCCAGGTGTGCGAGGTCGTCCTCGCCGATCGCGAACCGACCGCCGAGACCGCGTTCAACGTCGGCGAGCACGCGCTCGAGGATTTCGACAATTGTCGCGGCAGGCAGCGACTTCAGGACATAGACTCGGGCACGCGACAGCAACGCATTATTGAGTTCGAAGGACGGGTTCTCGGTCGTCGCGCCGATAAAAGTCAGCGTGCCGTCCTCGACGAACGGCAGGAACGCGTCCTGCTGCGACTTGTTGAAGCGGTGTACCTCGTCGAGAAACAGGACGGTCCCGCGGCGGTGCACGGCTCGATGCTGCTCGGCTTCCGCCACCGCGGCGCGAATATCTTTGACGCCGGCCATGACCGCGGACAGCGCGATGAAGTGCGAGTCCGTGCGGCGGGCAATCAGCCGGGCCAGTGTTGTTTTGCCCGTCCCGGGTGGCCCCCAGAACACCATCGAATGCGCTCGGCCCTGCTCCACGGCGCGCCTGAGCGGCTTGCCGTCGTCCAGCAGGTGCGACTGGCCGAAGAATTCGTCGAGCGTCACGGGCCGCATCCGGTCCGCCAGCGGCCGTTCAACCGCTTCGCGCTCCTCCTCGGCAAACAGGTCGGCCACTATGCCCGTCTCGTCTCCAGCCACGACTCGAAGCGGAGACTCCAGCCGCCCATGCCGAAGGTGGCAATGGCAAGGCCAATGAGAATGCCGATGACGTTCGCCAGCACGTCCGACCACTCGGCGCTGCGGTAGCTGATCGAGCGCTGAATCAACTCAATGAGCAGGCCGTACGCCAGTAGCCCGATCGCCACTCGCCAGTACGAGCGTGGCCGATACTGGCCGGCAAACCACACGGCTAGAAACGCGAACGCGAGACAGTGCACCCATTTGTCCACGCCGCCGATCCAGACGACGATTCGCCCCTTGTCGGGCCACATCCAGAACGCCGGCATCACGGCACCGACGAGGACGAGCAGCAGCAGGATGAGGCCAGCGAGTCGCCAGCGTTGCGGATAACGAAGGGGCAGCATCAGGGTGTGCTTGCTTCGGCCGGCGTACCCACGACGTCGACGTCGTCAGGCACTTCGAAGCGGAACTCCGCGGCATCGACCGGCTCGTCAACGGTGACCTCCGTCAGGTAGACGATCGTCGTTTGCTGGAGGTTGTCCAGGAAGACCATGCGATTGAGCGTGTCGTCGGCGAAGCCAAGGTCGACGTATGCGAATCCCGAATCCGCATCGACAGGCTGGAGCCGGACCCATTCGAGTCCGAGCTCATCGGTCGGGCCACCCTCTTCGTCAGACTCGACCACCTCGAATTCGTCCATCGCGTTGCTGGCGCCGCCGAGCAGCAGCGCCGGCGTGTTGGCTAACGCCTCGGCCTGCGGCTTGACTGTAACCTGCGCGAGATCGACGTCGTAGCTCCAGATGTTCAGGCCATCGGCGACGAGCCACTGCTCGTAAGGTGCCTCGTAGGCCCAGCGGAACTTGCCGGGCCGGCTGATCGACAGAACGCCGGTCGAACTCTCGAGCACCTCGCCGTCGGGATCGATCAGCGTCTGTTCGAAGCGGCCCGCGAAGGTCTCGACGTCATTAACGAAAATGTCGACGAGTTCGCGGCCGCGATCGTTGTCGTCCGCCGCAGCAGCGAAACCACACGACGCGGTGACGGCCAGGATGAACAAGGCACGCAGCATCACGTTCACCGCCTCAGCCCTCCTCGGCCACGGCCGGCACGAGAATCTCGCGCGTGCCGTTTGGCTGCAGTGGGCCGACCAGTCCTGCAGCCTCCATGGACTCGACCATGCGCGCAGCGCGGTTATAGCCGATCTTGAGGCGCCTCTGAACGCCGGAAATCGATGCCTTGCGAGTCTCCATGACGACCTGCACCGCCTGGTCATAGAGAGGATCCTGCTCCGCATCGCCGCTGTCGCCGCCCGGCAGCTTGTCGATGCCGGCAAGTCCCGGCGTGTCAGCGGCCGGGCCGTCGACGATTTCCTCGATGTATCGCGGCTGCCCGCTCTTCCTGAGGTGCCGGACGACCGCGTGCACTTCGTGATCCGCCACGAAAGCACCGTGCACACGCACGGGCAGCGACGTCCCTGGCGGCAGGTACAGCATGTCACCGTGGCCCAGCAGGTTTTCGGCACCCTGCTGGTCGAGAATCGTCCGCGAGTCGACCTTGGCAGACACCTGGAACGCAATACGCGACGGGACGTTCGCCTTGATCAGGCCGGTGATGACGTCGACCGACGGTCGCTGTGTCGCAAGCAGCATGTGTATGCCCGACGCGCGCGCCTTCTGCGCCAGTCTCGCGATCAGCTCCTCGACCTTCTTGCCGACGATCATCATCATGTCGGCGAGCTCGTCGATAACGACGACGATGTACGGCAGCGGCGTCAGCGTGGGATGTTCGATGGGTTTGTCTTCGTCCTCGAAGGGCGGCGGCGTAAACGTCGGGTCCTTGATTGGTTCACCGCTGTCGATGGCGTCCTTCACCTTGCGGTTGTAGCCGCCGATGTTGCGCACGCCGAGCGCCGCCATGAGCCGGTAACGGCGGTCCATCTCCGCCACGCACCAGCGCAGCGCGTTTGCCGCTTCCTTCATGTCGGTCACGACCGGCGTGAGCAGGTGCGGAATGTCCTCGTAGACCGACAGCTCGAGCATCTTCGGATCGATCATGATCAGGCGCACCTGCTCGGGCTGTGTCTTGTACAGGATGCTCAGCACCATCGCGTTGATCGCGACCGACTTGCCCGACCCGGTCGTGCCGGCGATAAGCAGGTGCGGCATGCGCGCCAGGTCCGCAACGACCGAATTACCACCGATGTCCTTGCCAAGGGCCAGCGTCAGCGGCGACTGCAGGTCGTCGTAGGCACGCGACTTCAGGATTTCTCCGAGCGTTACAAGCTGGCGGTTCTCGTTCGGTATCTCGAGGCCGATAAACGATTTGCCCGGGATGACCTCGACGATGCGCACGCTGACCACGGACAGTGAGCGTGCAAGATCCTTGGCGAGGTTCGCGATCTGGCTGACCTTCACGCCGGGTGCCGGGTCGAGCTCGAAGCGGGTGATGACCGGCCCCGGCGATACTGACTTGACCTCAACCTCGATGCCGAAGTCCTGGAGCTTCAGTTCAACGAGGCGTGACATCGCCTCGAGCGAATCCTGCGAATAGCCGGTCTTCTGATCAGGCGGATCGTCGAGCAGCGACAGCGGCGGCAGTTCGCCCGCGGCCGGCGGATCGAACAGCGGCACCTGGCGTTCCTTCTCGGCACGCTCGCTCTGCTCGAGCACGGGGATCACGGGTTCGATGCGCGGCTTCGCACGACCCTCCTGGCGCTTCTTCTCAACCTTGATGACGTCCTGGCGCGCAGCGGCCTGGCGACGGCCTTCCGCTTTGTCGCGCAGCTCATCGAGCTTGGCCTGCAGGCGCTCGACACCGACGAGACACCAGCGGCCGATGCGATCCATGACGTTGAACCACGAAATGCCGAGGAACAGGGACACCGACGCGATCCAGAGCACGAACAGCAAGAGGCTCGCGCCGAGCAGCTTCATGACCCCCGCAAGCTGCAGGCCGACGATCTTGCCGACGATCCCGCCGGCCGATTCATTGAAGCCGGCCGGCGAGAAGTGCAGCGTCGACAGCGCGCAGCTCGTGACGAGCGTCGCGAGGAAACCGGCGAAGCGAAGCGCGAAGTCCATCTTCGTCAGTTCAGTCTGGGTCTTCTCCTCGCGGTACAGCATCCAGCCCAGGTAAAAGACCATCAGCGTAAACAGGTAGGCGGGACGACCAAACCAGTTGAACAACAGGTCGGCGACGAGCGCGCCGACGCGACCTATTCCGTTGTTGATCTCGGAATTGCTGGTGACCTGGCTGAACCCGGGATCGTTGGGGTCGTAGGTAAACAGCGCGAACCACAGAATCAACGCGAGCGCGCCGAAGATCCACAGCGCGCCCTCGCGCAGCGCGCGGTGGACTTGTGCAGACAAACGGGATTCCGGCTCTTTGGCTTTTCGAGCTTTTGCCATAGCTTAAGTGTGTGGTTTTCCCCTACACTAGCGCGGTCGCATGTACCTTCCCTGAACGACCTTGAAAGCGCCCAAAAGGGCCGCAATTCAAGGCCTTCAGCAGTACCGCCGCCCAAGCGAACAAGGACTTAAGTATACATGAGCCAACCAAAGCATTGCCGGGTACTCATCCTCGGCTCGGGCCCCGCCGGCTACGCTGCCGCCGTCTACGCGGCGCGCGCGAATCTCGATCCGGTCATGGTCACGGGTATCGAACAGGGTGGCCAGCTCATGACGACAACGGACGTCGATAACTGGCCGGGTGACGTCGAGGGGCTGCAGGGCCCCGAGCTGATGGATCGCATGCTGAGGCACGCACAGCGATTCAACACGGAGATCGTCAACGACCATATACACACGGCTGACGTGACGGTGCGGCCGTTCCGCCTCGAAGGCGACTACGGCACCTACACCTGCGACGCGCTGATCATCTCGACCGGCGCAACCGCCATGTACCTGGGCCTCGATTCGGAGGAAGCGTACAAGGGCCGCGGCGTATCCGCCTGCGCCACCTGCGACGGCTTTTTCTACCGCAACAAGCCCGTCGCCGTCGTCGGCGGCGGCAATACGGCGGTCGAGGAAGCGCTGTACCTGAGCAACATCGCCTCGAAAGTCACGCTCGTGCACCGTCGCGACGCGCTGCGTGCCGAGAAAATCATGCAGGACCACCTGTTCGAGAAGGAAAAGGAAGGCAAGGTCGAGATCGCCTGGGACAACGTCGTCGACGAAGTGCTCGGGGACGACGCCGGCGTTACGGGTCTGCGCATCGAAAGTACGAAGAACCCGGGCGAGAAAACCGATATCGCGCTCGACGGCGTCTTCATCGCAATCGGCCACAAACCCAACACGGGCCTTTTCGATGGCCAGCTCGACATGAAAAACGGCTACATCATCGTCAAGTCCGGAATCGAAGGCGACGCGACCGCAACCAGCGTTCCGGGCGTATTCGCGGCCGGCGATGTCGCCGACCAGGTTTACCGCCAGGCCATTACGTCGGCGGGCGCCGGCTGCATGGCGGCGCTGGACGCCGAGAAATACCTGGACGCGCTCGAATCCGGTGACGCGCGCGAGTCGAGCGACGCCGCCGCGTGACCTGCCTGCGCCTATGCGGGTAACGGTTCACGAGGGAATTGCCGACATCGACCGGGGCGCTTGGAACGCGCTCGCGGGCGACGACTACCCCTTCCTGCGTCACGAGTTTCTGAAAGCCGCCGAAACGACCGGCTGCGTGTCCGAACGCACCGGCTGGCGCCCCTGCCACCTGACGCTCGCTCATGATGACGGCCGCCTGCGGGCCGCGCTCCCACTGTACGAGAAGTATCACTCCTGGGGCGAGTTCGTGTTCGACTGGGCCTGGGCCAATGCCTACGAACGCGCCGGCCTCGACTACTACCCGAAGCTGGTCTCGGCAGTGCCGTTTACGCCGGCGCGAAGCAGCCGGCTCCTGCTCGACAGCGCGGACGACGCGCAGGCGGCGGAGGCGCTGATCGAGGCGGCGGTCCTGCTCGCACATGAACGCGACTGCTCGTCACTGCACGTGTTGTTCCCCGACGCCGATGAGGTCGACGTCCTCGAGAATGCGGGCCTGAAGATTCGCAAGGACTGTCAGTTTCACTGGCACAACCGCGACTACGCAGACTTCGACGAGTTTCTCGCCACATTCAGTTCAGCAAAGCGCAAGAAAGCCCGCCGGGACCGGCGCCGCGTGAGCGAGGCCGGCATTCGGTTTCGTCGCCTGACGGGTCACGAGCTCACGTCGGAGCTGCTGCGAACGGTCTACGGCCTGATCAGCCGGACCTTCCTGCGACGCGGTTCGGCCCCCTACTACGACCTGTCCTTCTTCGAGGCCCTGGCCGAAACGCTGCCCGACAATCTGCTCGTCATACTTGCCGAGGATCACAGCGGGCCGGTGGCGGCCGCCGTCTTCTTTGTCGCACGTGACGTGCTGTATGGCCGTTACTGGGGCAGCACGGGTCGCTACAACGCCCTGCACTTCGAGACCTGCTATTACCAGGGCATCGACTACTGTATCGAGCACGGCATCGGTACCTTCGAGCCGGGCACCCAGGGTGAGCACAAGATCAGCCGCGGCTTCGTGCCGTCCCCCACGCATTCGGCGCACTGGCTGAAGCAACCCGAGTTCTTCTCCGCCATCGGTGACTACGTCGAGGAAGAGGCGCGCCACATCGACCGCTACATGGACGCGGTCGACAGCCACAGCCCGTACCGCCAGGACGACTAGGGCTGTGCGCAGCAATCGAATCGTGTGGCTGACGCCTGAGGACCCGCCCGGCGCGTTCCCGGACGTGGCGAGCGCCATGCGCGAACCGGATGGCCTGCTCGCCGCCGGCGGCGACCTGACACCGGAAAGGCTGCTGTACGCGTACCGGCACGGTATCTTCCCGTGGTACGACGCCGGTCAGCCGGTGCTGTGGTGGTCGCCCGATCCACGCTGCGTGCTGCGCCCCGAGAAGTTTCATCTGTCCCGGCGTCTGCGGCGGACGCTTCCGAACCTGGACGAGACACTGACCTTCAACACCGCCTTCGCCGACGTCATCCGTGCCTGCGCCGGGCCGCGGCGATCGGAACAAGGTACCTGGATTACCCCGGAGATGATCAACGCCTACGAAACCCTGCACGAGGACGGCTGGGCGCATTCGGTCGAGGTACGAGTCGGCAACCGTCTCGTCGGCGGCATCTACGGGCTGGCAATCGGCAAGGTGTTCTTCGGCGAGTCGATGTTCAGCCACGAGACCAATGCCTCGAAGCTCGCGATGCTCGGCCTGTGCAGTGTGCTTCGCCGCCATGACTTCGCGCTGATCGACTGCCAGGTCGTGTCGAGCCACCTGTTGACCATTGGCGCTGAGACCATTCCACGCCGAGACTTCGCGGCGATTCTCGCCTCTGAATGCGCCTTGCCAGACCGATTCGACGACTGGCCCGACGCCCCCGTCGCGATTCGCGACCTCGAGTCGGAAGATCGTGACCGTTCATTGCAATAACGGGCCCGTTTCTGCACAATTCGCCAGCCTTTTAGCAACCGGAGCACCAGGCCCTTGGCGAAAGAAGAAGCCATCCAGATGGAGGGTGTCGTCACAGAGACGCTGCCCAACACGACGTTTCGGGTCGAACTCGAGAACGGCCACGTCGTGACTGCGCATATTTCGGGCAAGATGCGCAAGAACTACATTCGAATCCTGACGGGCGACAAGGTCACCGTCGAGCTGACGCCGTACGACCTCAGCAAAGGCCGGATTGTCTACCGCGGTCGATAGGCCCTGACGCGGCGTACCGCCGCAACCATCAACGTATTGGATCAAGGAGCGCCGGACGGCGCCCCTCAGCCGTGCTCGTCCGATTCCTCGGTCAGGTGCTCGAGTTCCTTCAGCGCCGGCTCCGCATTTAGCTTGAGCGTGTCGTCCGGGCCGACGGTAATCGTGACGTGGCCGCCGTTCTCCAGTTTGCCGAACAACAGCTCTTCGGCGAGCGGTCGCTTGATGTGCTCCTGGATCACCCGCGCCATCGGCCGCGCACCCATCTTCGGGTCGTAACCGCGCTCGGCGATCCATTCGCGCGCCGCATCGTCGAGTTCCAGCGTCACGTCATTGGAATCCAGCTTCGCTTCGAGCTCTACGATCAGCTTGTCGACGACGCGCTTGACCGAGTCGGCGTCGAGGGAAGCAAACTGGATGATCGCATCGAGGCGATTGCGGAACTCGGGCGTGAATGTCTTGTTGATGACGTTCATACCGTCCGAGGTATGGTCCTGCGCCGTGAAGCCGATCGAAGCCCGGCTCATCTCCTGCGCGCCGGCGTTCGTCGTCATGACGAGGATCACGTTGCGGAAGTCGGCTTTGCGGCCGTTGTTGTCTGTCAACGTGCCGTGGTCCATGACCTGCAGCAGCAGGTTGAATACCTCGGGGTGCGCCTTCTCGATTTCGTCCAGCAGGACGACTGCGTGCGGGTTCTTGGTAACCGCCTCGGTCAGCAGGCCGCCCTGGTCGTAGCCGACGTAGCCCGGCGGTGCGCCGATCAGGCGCGACACCGTGTGCCGCTCCATGTACTCGGACATGTCGAAGCGCAGCAGCTCCACGCCCATCGACATGGCGAGCTGGCGGGTAACCTCGGTCTTGCCCACGCCCGTGGGGCCGGCAAACAGGAACATACCGATCGGCTTGTCTTCCTCGCGCAGGCCGGAACGCGACATCTTGATCGCCGAACCGAGCGCGGAGATCGCCTCGTCCTGCCCGAATATGACGAGCTTCAGGTCGCGCTCGAGCGTTTTGAGCGTCTTACGGTCCGAGGACGACACGCTCTTTGCAGGAATGCGCGCCATCTTGGCAACGATGTTCTCGATCATCTCGACCGTGACGAGGTCCTTGCGTTCGGCGACCGGCTGCAGGCGAGTATTCGCGCCGGCTTCGTCGATGACGTCGATTGCCTTGTCGGGCAGTCGGCGGTCATTGATGTGTCGCATCGACAGGTCCGCCGCGGCCTCGAGCGCACCGTCTTCGTAGCGAACACCGTGGTGCTCCTCGAAGCGCGACTTCAGTCCGTGCAGAATCTTGATGGTCTCCTCGAGCGTCGGCTCGGGCACGTCGATCTTCTGGAAACGGCGGGCCAGCGCGTGGTCCTTCTCGAAGATGCCGCGGTATTCCTCGTAGGTCGTCGAACCAATGCAGCGAATCTCGCCGTTCGCGAGGACGGGCTTGATAAGGTTGCTGGCGTCCATGACGCCGCCTGAGGCCGCCCCGGCGCCGATGACCGTGTGGATTTCGTCGATGAACAGGACCGCACCGGGATCTTCGCTGACCTCTTTGATCACGCCCTTGAGGCGCTTCTCGAAGTCGCCGCGATACTTCGTGCCGGCGATCAGGGTACCCATGTCGAGCGAGTAGATCGTACTGTCGCGCAATACCTCGGGTACGCGTTCCTCGACGATCATGCGCGCAAGACCTTCGGCCAGCGCGGTCTTGCCGACGCCGGCATCGCCGACGTACAGCGGATTGTTCTTGCGCCGCCGGCAGAGAATCTGCACCGTGCGTTCGATTTCGATCTCGCGGCCGATCAGCGGGTCGATCTTGCCGTCGATCGCGAGCTGGTTGAGGTTCGTGGCGTAGCGCTCGAGCGGCGATGCCTCGGGCTCGCCCTCGCTTTCGAGCGACTCCTGCTCTTCCTGCCCGGTCTCGCCAGGCAACTGCGGCATGCCGTGCGAAATGTAGTTGACGACATCGAGGCGAGAAATGTCCTGGAGGCTCAGGAAATAGACAGCCTGCGACTGCTTCTCACTGAAGATCGCAACGAGCACGTTGCTGCCGGTGACTTCCTTCTTGCCACTCGACTGCACGTGGAAAACGGCCCGCTGCAAAACGCGCTGGAAACCGAGTGTAGGCTGCACGTCGTTCTCGTCGTCGTGCGGCAGGAGCGGCGTCTGCTCCTCGATGAACTCAGTCAGCTGGCGGCGGAGTTCGGGGATGTTGCCATCACAGGCCTTCAGGATCTCGTGGACCTTGGGAATGTCGAGGAGCGCCAATAAAAGGTGCTCCACCGTCATGAATTCATGACGTTGCTCGCGTGCCCGCTGAAAGGCTTCGTTCAGGCAAAATTCCAGTTCGCTACTCAGCATCGAGTCTGTCCAGCTCCTTGATTCGTTCGTTTACGACTCTTCCATAGTACACAGCAACGGGTGCTGGTGCTGCTTGGCAATACCCATGACCTGGGCCACCTTGGTTTCGGCGATTTCGAAATTGTAAACGCCGCAGACACCCTTGCCTTTCGTGTGCACTTCTAACATAACCTGCGTCGCGCGCGTCCGCTCCATGCCGAAGATCGACTCGAGAATCTCGACGACGAACTCCATCGGCGTGAAGTCATCATTAATGAGGACAACCCGGTACAGCGGTGGTTCCTTGATTTTCGGGCGCGCTTCCTCGACCGCGAGGTCGTGGCTTTCGCCGAAATCGGGTTGGTCGCGTCGTTCGCTCATAGGCCCCTAGATAGTCTCGAAATGCGAGTATTCAATACTGGGCGGTGCAATACGGGTATTATATTACCCGCGGTTCTCGCCAGTGCAGCCGGATTTCCGGATTTGCCACGCCGGTCACACCGACGGCGTCGGAACCCGGCAATCGCGGACCTGTCTACATAGATGAAAAACAAAGACTTTTCCGCACTTAAACAATTAATTGAATCGGTACTCGACCCGTATCATCATTGCGCTGCGTTTGAACACGGACACTGGACGAAAATCCGCCCGGACTGAGCATGACAACGACGCCAAAATGGTCTGACCTGGTAAGCCTCGACCGCGAGCGAACGATCGCGGCCGCGAACGCGCTGCTGCCCGCCTGGGTGAGCTTGCTGATCGTCATCCTGATCGGCTGGCAGCTCGCCACGATCGTCTGGATGTTCGTGCCCGGAACGGACGCCGGCGACCCGGTCGCGATACCTGCCGGCCAGGGCTCAATCCAGCGCTCGACGGGCGGCGGCGACGGCCGTTCGAGCGCGCAGTCGATTTCCGAGGCGAGCATGTTCGGCAAGGCCGAAATCGTCGAAGGCCCCGCCCCGGAGGTTCCCGCCAACGACTACGGCGACGTCGACGAGACCAACCTGCGTAACCTGAAGCTCAAGGGCACGATCGCCTCCGATCGGCCGGAGTTTTCGATCGCGATCATTTCGGATGGCAACAACGACGAGAAGATCTACGCGGTCGGCGACCCGATCATATCGGGCACCAAGCTGCACGCCGTCGAAGTCACCAAGGTCATCCTGAACGAAAACGGCACGCTGACCTCGCTCAGCCTGCCGCAGGAGTTCACGCCAACGACGTCCGCGGCCGTGCGCCGACGCACGCCGACGCGACAGGTCGCGCAGCAGTCGTCGAGTATCCAGTCTGTCGTTGCACAGAACGTTTCACGGCTTGCCGACGTCATCCGCCCGACGCCATACTTCGTGAATGGCCAGCAGATGGGGTATCGCGTTTATCCCGGCCGCGACCGCCGCCAGTTTGCGGCCCTCGGCCTGCGCCCCGGCGACCTGATCAAGGAGATCGACGGCCAGTCGCTGACCGATCCGACGCAGGCCATGCAGATCTTTCAGTCCCTGGGCACCGCGCAGCAGGTCTCGGTCACGGTCGAGCGTAACGGCACGCCCGAGACCATCGTCCTTAAGACGGAACAGCTCGACCTCGGTAAAGGAAACGTCGATTAAAATAACAATGAGCCCGAAGATGACGAGATTGCCTGGCCGTGGCGTAGCGGCACTGACCCTCCTGGCCGTGCTGATGGCGCCGTTCGCGTTCGCGCAGCAGCCGACCATCACGCCGAACTACAAGGAAGCGGATATTCGCCAGATCGTCGAGGCCGTCGGCGAGATCACCAACCGGACCTTCATTATCGACCCGAGGGTGCAGGGCCATAAGGTCACCATGCTGTCTTCGACGCCGATGTCGCCGGATGCGTTTTACGAGGCTTTCCTGTCGATACTCGACGTCCACCAGCTGGCCGCCATCACGACAGGCGAGATCACGAAGATCATCCCGAACGCCACGGCGCGGCAGTTCGCCGGCCCGCTCGGTACCGGCAATGCGGCAGGGCCGGACGACATCGTCACGCAGGTCATCCGCGTCAACAATGTCGGTGCGACCCAGCTCGTGCCGATCCTGCGACCGCTCGTCCCGCAGTACGGTCACCTCGTCGCCCACCCGGGCTCGAACATGCTGATCATTTCGGACCGGGCCGGCAACGTCGGCCGCATGATGAACATCATCCGCCGTATCGACCAGTCGAGTGACGAGGAGATTGAAGTTGTGCCGCTACTGCACGCCTCGGCTACCGAGGTCGTGCGTGTCATGACGTCGCTGACGCAGCAGCCCCGCGCCGACGGCGCGCCGGTGACGACGAGCCTCGTTGCCGATGCGCGCACGAACAGCATTCTCCTGGGTGGCGACAAGTCCGACCGGCTGCGGCTACGGACGCTCATCGCCCATCTCGACACGCCGCTCGAAGACGGCGGCGATACGCAGGTTCGCTATCTCGAATATGCCGATGCCGAAGAGCTGGCGACCAAGCTGCAGCAGCACATCTCCAACCAGGCCTCGTCCGCCGCACGCACGGGCGGTGCTGCCGCACCCGGCGGCGGCGCGGGTGGCGGCGCCGGCATGGACGGCGTCAGCGTCTGGGCAGATACGCAGACCAACGCGCTCGTCATCAACGCCCCGCCGAAGATGATGCGTTCGCTCATGGCGATCGTCGACAAGCTCGATATCCGCCGCGCACAGGTACTGGTCGAGGCAATCATCGCCGAAATCCAGGCCGACAAGCTGAACGAGCTCGGCGTTACCTGGGCCGTCGAAGCCGCGGGCTCGGACGCACCCATCGGCGTCACCAACTTTCCGTCCTTCGGCCCGGGCGTCGTACCGCTCGGTGAGGCCGTCGGCGCGGGCGACGGCGGCGACGGCGCCACTGGCATCAGCGGCCTGATCGGCGACGGTATTTCCATCGGTGTCGGCCGGATCACGGACGACGGCGTCAGCTTTGCCGCGATCCTGCGGGCGCTGCAGAGCGACGCTGATACCAACATCATCCAGCGGCCGTCGATCCTGACGACGGACAACGAGGAAGCCATTCTCGACGTGGGCCAGGAAGTGCCGTTCGTCTCGGGCTCGTTTACCAACACGGGTGGCGCCGGCGGTGCCGTCAACCCGTTCACGACCGTCCAGCGTGAGTCGGTCGGCGTCAAATTGACGATCACGCCGCAAATCAATAAAGGTGACTCGCTGCTCCTCGACATCAAGCAGGAGATCTCGAGTATCGCCCAGTCGTCGGCGGGCGCCGTTGACCTGATTACCAACCAGCGCATCGTCGAGACGACGGTAATCGTCGAAGACGGCACTATCGTCGTACTCGGCGGCCTGATCGACGATGCAATCCGCGAGAGCGATCAGAAGGTACCCGTGCTCGGCAGCATCCCGGTGCTGGGCAACCTGTTCCGCGCCCGCCGTACCGAGCTCGTCAAGACCAACCTGATGATCTTCATCCGGCCGAAAATCCTGCGCGACACGATGGAAACGCAGATCGAGACCAACGCGAAGTACAACTACCTGCGTGACTTCCAGCTCGGCCTGCAGGGCGAGGGCGTACCGCTGATGCCGAATGCCGAGCGGCCGGTCATCCCCGAGCTGACCGAGGAAGACCTCGAGCGGGCGAAAACGCCGCCGCCGGAGACTCCGCCGCCCGGTGAGACCATCGATATCGGCCAGCAGTAGCGCGGATACATCGAACATGGTGCAAAGCGAATCAGAAATCGTTCTCGAAGCCGTCGACGCCGAAACGGCTGCCGACGGCGATGTCGACGTCTCGCAGCGCGCGCTGCCATTTTCCTTTGCCAAACGCCACGGCGTATTGATCCGGGACATCGGCGACGACACCGCGCATGCCGTCTATCGGCCTGGCACTTCGCCGTTGAGCCTTGCGGAGACGCGGCGCTTCGCGGGCCTGCCGGTTCAGTTCACACGCGTGTCCGAGGAAGAGTTCGACGCGCTGCTGCAGGCTTCCTACGAACAGGGCAGCCAGGCGGCCATGCAAATGGTCGGCGGTCTCGACGACGAGATCGACCTCGACCAGGTCGCCCAGGAACTGCAGGAGCCTTCCGACCTGCTGGAAAGCGACGATGACGCGCCGATCATTCGCTTCATCAACGCCGTACTGACCGAGGCGGTCAAGGACAACGCCTCGGACGTACACATCGAGCCGTATGAAAACCGGCTCGGCGTTCGATTCCGCGTTGACGGCGTGCTGCGCGAAGTCCTGCAGACGAGGCGCGCCCTCGCACCCCTCGTGGTCTCGCGTATCAAGGTCATGTCGAAGCTCGACATCGCCGAGAAGCGCCTGCCGCAGGACGGACGCATCTCGCTGCGGATCGCCGGCCGTGCCGTGGACGTTCGTGTGTCGACAATGCCGTCCGGTCACGGCGAGCGCGTCGTGCTGCGTCTGCTCGACAAGCAGGCCGGCCGTCTCGACCTCGCGTCGCTCGGCATGGACGACTCGTCACGCGACAAGATGGACGCGCTGATCCACAAGCCGCACGGCATCATCCTCGTTACGGGCCCAACAGGCTCCGGTAAAACGACGACGCTGTATGCTGCGCTCGAACGGATCAACGATGACAGCCGCAACATCATGACGGTCGAGGATCCGATCGAGTACTTCATCGACGGGATCGGCCAGACCCAGGTCAACACGAAAGTCGAGATGACCTTCGCCCGCGGCCTGCGCGCAATCCTGCGCCAGGACCCCGACGTCGTCATGGTCGGCGAGATCCGCGACCTCGAGACCGCGGAAATCGCCGTGCAGGCGAGTCTGACCGGTCACCTCGTCCTGTCGACGCTGCACACCAATACTGCAGCCGGCGCCGTTACCCGCCTGCGCGACATGGGCGTAGAACCTTTCCTGCTCTCGTCCAGCCTTATCGGCGTCCTGGCCCAGCGCCTCGTGCGGGTCCTCGACGACGCGACCAAGATTCCGTACCCGGCCACCGAGTACGAATGCCGCACGCTGGGCGCCGACCCGGCCAACCCGCCGACCCTCTACAAGGCGGACCCGGAAGCCGCCGGCGGTGGCTTCGTCGGCCGTACCGGCATCTACGAGCTCATTGCCGTCGACGACCATATGCGCAGCATGATTCACGATGGCGTGAGCGAACAGGACCTCGAGCGCTACGCACGCAAGCACGGTCCGAGCATCCGCGCCGACGGGCGGCGCAGAGTCCTCGAGGGCAGCACGACCCTCGAAGAAGTACTACGCGTCACACGCGAAGATTAGGAATAAGACGTGGGTGCGTTCGAATTCGTCGCGCTGGACAAGGCCGGCAAGGAAGCTAAGGGCCTGATCGAGGGCGATACCGCCAAGCACGTCCGCCAGATTCTGCGCGAACGAAGCCTGCTGCCGGTCAAGGTCACCGAGGTTGCGCAGAAAGAGGCGAAACGGCAAAGCTCGTTCTCGCTCAGGCGCGGCATGTCGCCGTCCGAGCTCGCGCTCGTCACGCGGCAGCTTGCGTCGCTGTCGCAATCCGGTCTGCCGCTCGAGGAAGCCCTGCTCGCGGTCTCCCAGCAGAACGACCAGCCGCGCACCAAGAGCATCCTGCTCGGCGTCCGCGGCAAGGTCATGGAGGGCCACACGCTGGCGGACGGCCTCGCGGAGTTCCCGCAGGCGTTTCCGGAGCTTTATCGCGCAACGATCGCGGCCGGCGAGCAATCGGGCCATCTCGACGCCGTGCTGGAGCGCCTCGCCGACTACACCGAGGCACGCCAGGAGCTCCGCCAGCGCATCACCAACGCAATGATCTACCCGATGGCACTCGTCATTTTCGCGGTCGGCATCATCAGCTTCATGCTCGCCACCGTGGTCCCCAAGATCGTCACGGTATTCGCCAATACCCAGGCCGAGCTGCCCGGATTGACGCGCGGCCTGATTGCGACCAGCGACTTCATGCGCAATCACTGGCTGCTGCTCATCATCGCCACTGGCGCAGTGGGCTACGGCATCTGGTGGCTGCTGCAGAAAGAGGGTCCCAGGCGACGTTACCACCGCTTCCTGCTCGCCATGCCCATTACCGGCAAGCTCACCCGCGGCATCAATACGGCCCGCTTCACGCGCACGCTCAGCATTCTCGCCGGCAGCGGCGTACCCGTGCTCGATGCGATGAAAATTTCGGCGGAGGTTATCGAAAACCTGCCCATGCGCGATGCCGTCAACGAGGCCGCCATCAGGGTTCGCGAGGGCGGCTCGATCAGCAAGGCATTGGAGACCAGCAAGCTGTTTCCGCCGATGATGATTCACCTGGTTTCGAGCGGCGAAGCCGGCGGTCGGCTCGAGGAAATGCTGACGCGCGCGGCGGCTGGCCAGGAGCGCGAGGTCGACGGATTGATCGCGGCGATGCTCGGCATTCTGCAGCCTTTGCTGATCATCATCATGGGCGGCGTCGTGCTCATGATCGTACTTGCCATCCTGCTGCCGATCTTCGAAATCAACAACCTGATCAGCTGATTTCGAAACCGCCAACCAGCGTGTTGCAGCGCGCAGAATTTCGGGGTATACAGACGAAAATATCGGCCTTCTGCGACACGCAGCGGGTCGATCTGGGTGGGCAAATGCTGATTCGTGAGGCGTCGCGATGAACAGTGAATTGGGTAACGGCAAAGAAGTCGAAGACAACGATGACGATCTCGAGTCCAACGAGGGTTCCGAGGACACGATCGTCATCAATACTGAGGACGACGACGAGCTGGACGTCGGTATAGCGACCGAGGTCAACGTCGAAGAGCTCGTCGCCAAGCTCGACGCGACGGACGAGAACGACGTCGCGCGAAAACGCGCTATCAAGAAGCGTCTCGAGGAGCTCGACGAGGTTCGCAGCGCGGATCTCGACAGCACGTACAACTTCAATCTCGACGACGATCTGTAGACGATTTCTGTCGTCGCTTCCGCTCAACGGAAGTCGCGCGACTTCACGAGCAGGTTGCCGAGCATGTCAGAGTGGTCGATGAGCTGCTTCGCGACCACGTGAATCACCTGTCCCTCGATCTGCACCTCGCCACGCACCCCCATCAGTTTCGAATTCAGGAGCGCCGCCCGGTACTGCTCCGCCAACTGTTTCCAGACGACCAGGTTCATATGACCGGTCTCGTCCTCCAGCGTCACGAAGGTCACGCCGCTGGCCGTGCCCGGTCGCTGCTTGGTGATCACGAGGCCTGCCACGCTGACGGGTTGGCCGTTGGCGAGATCCGGTAGCTCGGCGGCTGGTCGGTAGCGGTATCGGTTCAGGCGGTCACGCAGCAGCGATAAGGGATGTCGGCCGAGCGTCAGCCCGACACTCTGGTAATCGGCAACGATGTCCTGGCCCTCGGTCGGTTTCTTCAGCAGGGGGGCCGCCTCGTAACGATCCATGCTTGTAAACAGCGGCGTCGGTTCCTCGACGCCGGCGACCGCCCAGCGCGCCCGGTGACGATGCCCCTCGAGCGACTTCAGCGCATCGGCCGACGCCAGCGCACCGAGTTCCCGGCGGTCGAGGCCCACGCGCTCGACCAGCGCCTGTGTCGCTGTAAACCCGGCACCGCGAGCCTGCTCGATGGCCCGGCCCGTGTCCTCGGACAGCCCCTTGACCATGCGGAGGCCGAGGCGCAGCGATGCCCTGCCCTCGCCGTCGGTCTCGAGCGTGCAGTCCCAGTCGCTCAGGTTGATATCGACCGGGCGCACCTCGGCATCGTGCCGGCGGAGGTCCTGAACGAGCTGCGACGCCGAGTAGAACCCCATCGGCTGGCTGTTCAGGAGCGCAGCCGTAAACGCTGCCGGCTCGTGGCACTTCAGCCAGCACGAGACGTACACGAGCAGCGCGAAACTCGCCGAGTGCGACTCGGGGAAACCGTACTCGCCGAAGCCCAGGATCTGCTGGAAGATCTGCCGTGCAAAGTCCTCGTCGTAGCCTCGCTTGCGCATGCCTTCGATGAGCTTGTCCTCGAAAGGCCCTAAGCCACCGCGGCGCTTCCACGCTGCCATCGCCCGCCGCAGCTGGTCAGCCTCGCCCGCCGAGAACCCGGCCGCGACGATCGCCAGCTGCATGACCTGCTCCTGGAAGATCGGCACGCCGAGGGTGCGCTGCAGTACGTCCTTGACCTCGTCGCTCGGATAATCGACCGCCTCCTCGCCGTTACGCCGGCGAAGATAGGGATGCACCATGTCACCCTGAATCGGCCCCGGCCGGATGATCGCAACCTCGATCACGAGGTCGTAATAGCAGCGCGGCTTCAGGCGCGGCAGCATGGCCATCTGCGCCCGCGACTCGATCTGGAACACACCCATCGTGTCGCCCTCGCAAATCATGTCGTACACCTGCGGGTCCTCGGCCGGGACGCTCGCAAGCGTGTACTCGCGGCCATCGAATCCGCGGATGAGATCGAAGCTGCGGCGAATCGCCGTCAGCATGCCGAGCCCCAGCACATCGACCTTCAAAAGGCCGAGGTCTTCCAGGTCGTTCTTCTCCCACTGGATGACCGTGCGATCCGCCATGCTGGCGTTCTCCACCGGCACGAGCTCGGACAACGGCCCGTTGGAAATCACGAAGCCACCGACGTGTTGCGACAGGTGCCGCGGGAAGCCGATCAATTCCCCGACCAGGTACAGGAGTCGCCGAACGATCGGGCTCGCCGGGTCGAGCCCGGCCTCGAGTATCCGGCTTTCGTCGACCTGCATGCCGTCCCACCACTGCATCGAACGCGACAGCCGGCCGACCTGCAGGTCGGAGAGGCCGAGCGCCTTGCCGACGTCGCGCAGCGCACTGCGCGGGCGGTAGGTGATCACGGTCGCGGCCAGCGCGGCACGTTCGCGGCCGTATTTCTCGTAGATGTACTGGATGACCTCCTCGCGGCGCTCGTGCTCGAAGTCGACGTCGATGTCGGGCGGTTCGTTGCGCTCCTTGGAGATAAACCGCTCGACGAGCATCTGCATGCGCCCCGGGTCGACCTCGGTTATCCCTAAGCAAAAGCACACGGCCGAGTTCGCGGCCGAGCCGCGCCCCTGGCAGAGGATCTGCTTCGAGCGCGCATAGGCAACGATGTCGTACACGGTCAGGAAGTACGGCTCGTAGCGGAGTTCCGCAATCAGCTCGAGTTCGTGTTCGACGAGCCGAACGACCTTCGGCGGCACGCCGTCGGGCCAGCGCCGGCGCATACCCTCCTCGGTAAGCCGGCGCAGGTAGCTCGCCGGCGTCTCGCCATCGGGCACGATCTCGTCGGGATACTCGTAGCGAAGCTCGTCGAGCGAGAAACTCGCCGTATCGGCGATGCGCACCGACTCGGCCAGCAGCTCGGCCGGATAGATCCGCTGCAGGACTTCGCGACGGCGCAGGTGCCGCTCGCCGTTCGGGTACAGCAGGAAGCCGGCCCGGTCGACCGTCACACCTTCGCGAATCGCCGTCAACGTGTCCTGCAGGACACGGCGCGAACGCCGGTGCATGTGTACATCGCCGGCCGCAACGAGCGGCAGCCGAAGCCGTCGGCCCGTCTCGCGAAGGCGCTCGAGCTGCTCGCGCTGACGACCGTCGGCCAGGAGCTCCACGGCGATCCACAGCCGGTCGCGAAATGCCTCGCGTATCCAGTGATCCTCGACATCGAGCGACAGCGTCTCGTCGGGCACCCAGAGGACGGCGCAGCCCGGCAGGCCGCTCTCGAAATCGAGGCGCGTCAGTGCGTAGCTGCCCTTCTCGGCGGCACGCCGGGCCCGCGTGATCAGCTCGCACAGCGCCGCGTAGCCGCGGCGATCCCGTGCCAGCACGACGAGCCGGCGGCCGCTCCGGAGCCTGAGTTCCGAACCGATGATGAGTTTCAGCCCCGCATCCTTCGCCACCATGTGCGCGCGTACGACGCCCGACATCGAACATTCATCGGTGATGGCCAGTGCCTCGTAGCCGAGTGCCGCCGCGGCCTCGACGAGTTCTTCGGGATGCGAGGCGCCGCGCAGGAAGGTGAAGTTCGAGAGCGCGTGCAGCTCGGCGTACTTCGGTGTCATCCAAAGAAGCCGTGCAGGTACCAGGTCGCGGCTGCGCTGCGATTGCGAAAAATCCACAGTCGCAGGCCCCGCGGGTTGATGGCCGTGTAGTAATCGCGGGCGATGCCGTCGTCGTCCCACCAGCCGGTTTCGATGCGTTCGGGCCCGGCGACGATCCTGAGCCTGCCCTGGTGCAGCGGATAACCCGCCTCGACTACGAGCGGCGCCGGCTCGGGCAGCATCCACAGCGGCCGCCTCATGCTATCGCGCAGGCAGGCCATGTCGCCCGGCTTGCCGGATAAGTGACGGGCCCGCCAGGCCCGCTGCGGCCGATGCTCGGCTACCGTCATGACGCCGTTGATCGCCTGCCTGCCCATGCGCGCGGCCAGCCGCTCCGCCAGCTGGGCCATCGAGTAGCGCCCGGTCGACGTTCGCTGGCCGGAAAACGACAGCCGGCCGGACTCCGCACAGAGCGCCTGCGTATGGCCGCCTTCGAGGCGTACGGCAATGACGGGCTCGGGCAGTTCGAGCCGTTCGAAACGAATCTTCAATAGCTCGAACCAGCGCGCCGCCGTGCGTCCCGTATGGGCGCAGCCGATCGAGACCTTCGTTGCCGGCGCCTTCAGGTGATAAAAGCTGAAGTCGAGCCGCTGCGTACCGAGCTGGCGCACGAGCAGGAAGCGCTCATGGGCATCGAGCAGCTCCCGGCAGATCGCGAGCAGCAGCTCACTGTCGCTCTGCTCTTCGGTCATGTCGTAATCGATACAAAAGCGTTCGGGGGCGCGCCAGGACGTGCGCGGATCCGGCAGGCGACCCAGCGCACGGTCGAGCTCCAGCAGGCGTCCGGCACCGAAGCGCCGGGCAAAACCCTCACGCGGCAGGCGCAGGCAATCGCCAACGTTCGTGATGCCCATGCCGGCCAGCGACTCGATGACCGAGTCGGGCCACTCGAGGCAATCGAGTGACAGCGACCGTAGCATCGGCGCGATATTGGCGACATCTCGTACGCAGGCTCGCCGCCCGCCGCGGGCGAGCCAGGTCGCGGCCAGCGGCGTCGGCGCGATCGCCAGCGAAGCGAAAAAACCCTGCTGCGCGAGCCCTGTAGATACCTGCTGGCGCAGGCTTCTCAAACCGCCGAACAAGCGCAGGCTGCCGGCAATCTCGAGCAGCAGCACGTCGCTGCCGGCCATCGATACGCACGACGAGAACTGTTCCAGCCAGCCCGCCAGCGACTCGAGAACCTGTTGTTCAACGAGCGTGCTGCGCTCCTCGATGTCGAGCTCGGGGTCGAGCGCCAGCGCGGCATTCGCAGCCTGACCGGGTACGATGCCGGCGGCCATGGCCGCTTCGTTGGCCAGCAACACCCGGTGAATGCCCTGGCGCTCCTCGACGACGACCCGCGCCGTCGTCGTCGTACCGGCCGCCTCGAGTGGCAGTAACGGCAGGTATACGCAAAACCAGAGCCGCCGATAGCTCGCCGCGCCCGACGACGGAACGGATGCGGCGACCGATGTGTCGGGCGCTGCCTCCGCCAACGGCAGAAGCTGCTGCACGTCGGCTGCACGCCGCTTGCGACGCGCTTTTTTGGGCGGAGCCGTGGCCTTCTCCCGCCCGCGGGAGGGAAACTTCCGCGCCTTCGACACGGCTACGGTCTCGAGAAGAGCTTGTGCAGCGTAACCGGACGGCCGCCGCGGCTTTTGAAAATATCGACGTCGGTGCCGTCGGCACTGGCGCGAATCGCGAGCCGGAGCGCCGCAGCCGAAGCCTGTCTCTCTGCATTGACCGGTCGGAACGCGATCGCCCAGCTCTGGCCTTTCTCGGCGGCGAGCTGCAGGCGCCGGCTAGCCTGGTCATCCATGCGCTCGGGCCACAGCAGCACGGCCGAACAGGTGCCTGATGCCAGTGCCTGTTCCGCCGACCAGAGAATCTCGCTGTCGTCCTTCGGCCGGACGATCAGGAGGCGTGACAGGTTGATGCCCGATTGCTGCAGCGCGGGCGGATACGGCTGGAATGGTGGCGCGACCCAGGCAACCCAGCCCGGCTCGGCATAGGGCGCAACCGGGTCGTCGGCAGATAGGCGCGCGAGCGCCGGCATGAGGATCTCGAGTTCGCCGACGCCGTACTGCTCGACGAGGATCTCGGTCAGCGCGTGCTGCGGCCAGCCGCCGCCCGGCAGATGCCGGTCGAGCTTCTCATAGCCCGTTGACAGGCCGGGCCGGTTGCCGTTGTGCGCACGGCCACGCCAGACACGCGGGTTTTCCAGCAGGCTCTCGAGTGTCGACGAATCGCGCTGCATACCCGTGCCAGGCGATCAGTGCAGCGGCATGCCGTCGCGGATGACGCCGACGACCACGCCCTCGATGACCATCGACTGGTGGCTCAGGTCGACCTCGATGGGCTCGAACTCGTCATTCTCGGGCAGGAGCCAGACCAGCGAACCGTCCTGGCGGTAACGCTTGACCGTCACTTCGTCGTCGAGACGCGCGACGACGATCTGCCGGCTGCGTACCTCGGGCGTGCGATGCACGGCGACGAGGTCGCCATCGAGGATGCCGGCGTCTTTCATACTCATGCCATGCACGCGCAAAAGATAGTGCGGCTTGGGGCTGAACAGTGACGGATCGAGTTTGTAGTGCGTCTCGATATGCTCCTGCGCGAGGATGGGACTGCCGGCCGCTACCCGACCGACGAGCGGCAGTCCCATTTGCTCACGCAGGGAATCCTTGAGCTGGATACCGCGCGAGGCGCCCGGTACGAGCTCCAGCACCCCCTTCTTCTGCAACGCCCTTAGATGTTCCTCGGCGGCGTTCGCCGACTTGAAACCGAGCTCAGAGGCAATCTCGGCGCGCGTCGGCGGCATCCCGGTCTCAGCGATAAACTCCTGAATCATTTCGAGAATTTGCGTTTGTCGGGGGGTCAGTTGGCGCATTTCAGCAGTCCCTGTATGAATTCACAGTAACTGCGATTATATACAGTAGTCGGGTCAGTGCAAGCCCGAAAAAGCCTCGTTCACGCGACACGTTTTCGGGCGCCGCCGGCACCTGCTTAACGCCGTTCGACCCGGCGACGCACCGGGCATGCTCGCGACCACATTCGACCACCGGCGAGCGTGCCGGCAAGCACCGCCACGAGCGGCAAAAAACGACTGTCGCGCGAAACAGACAAAGCACAATAAAAACAGGCATCTTCGTTGCAGCCCAAGTTCATTCACGCAATAATGCGCCTGCCGTTTTTTCCCAACAGAGGAATCTTGGAAAATGAAAAAGACCGTACTTAAGGCGAGCGCAATTCTGCTTACGATGGGACTCGCCACGGGGTGTGCTACGACGGGGCTCGATGAGGTAAAAGCGACGGCTGATCGCGCGGCTGCAGACGCAGCAGCAGCGGCTTCGGCTGCCGAGGCAGCTCGCGCTGCCGCTGATCGTGCTGCTCAGGCTGCTGCCAGCGCACAGAGCACCGCAGACCAGGCACTGTCGGCCGCTACCGAAGCACAGAACTGCTGCGAAGCGAACCGCGAAGCCATGGACCGGATGTTCCAGAAGTCCATGTCCAAGTAGCGTAAAGAACTACGACTTTTTTATTTGAACGCCGCGCTTGTCGCGGCGTTTTTTATTGTCTTTAGTCAGCGGCAGTGTCGTCGCTGGCGACCACTTCGCCGCCCGGGCCATCTTCCAGGGCGACCACCTCGTTGTCGCCAGCGATGCCATCGTTGCCGACTTCGCTGTCAGCGACGGCAGGTATTTCGACGCCGTCAACTACGGCTTCGTTATCAGCGTCGACCGCGATGATCTCCGCATCACCCACACCCACCGTCACCGGCATGCCGTCGGCGCGCCGGACGACTTCCTCGACAAGTGACCAGTCCAGGTCGCCCGGACGCTGGTCGGTCGCGACGATGAACTGCTCGGTGACATAGGTCAGCGGATCCTTCTCCGCCGCTTCGATCTCGACCGCGGTCTCGATCTCGATGTCAGTCTCTGCGTCGACATCCGTGACATCGACTTCGGTTGCGTCGACATCGGCCGCCGTCTCTGTCTCATCACCGGCATCGACAGTCGTGTCGTCCGCCGCTTCGGCCGGCGCCGATTCCAGGATCGGGTGAACTTCCATGACGAGTTCATCGCCCTGCCAGCCGATCTTGATCGGTTCGTTGATGATGCGCACGGGTGTATCGATCGCGATGTAATCGAACAGGTAACGAATATCCTCCGGGAACATGCGCAGGCAACCGTGGGTCACGCGCATGCCGACGCCAGCCGGACGGTTCGTGCCGTGAATCAGGTAGCCCGGCAAGCCCAAGCGCATGGCGTGGCGGCCGAGTGGATTGTTGGGTCCGGGGGGTACGATACGCGGCAATGGACGGCCCTCGGCGGCATGTTCGTCGCGCACCGACTTCGGCGGGTACCACGCCGGGTTGACCACTTTCGAAATCACCCGCGTGTTGCCGAGCGGCGTCTCCCAGTCCATGCGGCCGATGCTTATCGGGTAGGTCATCACTTTCGGCGTCTCGCCTTCCGCGGCTTCGGGGAAGTAATACAGCCGATACTCCGCGAGGTTCAGGACGATGCCCCTGCGCGGTCCGGCTGGCAGTACGAACCGGGTCGGGATGACAACCTCGGTACCCTCGCCCGGTACCCAGACATTGACGCCCGGGTTGGCCCGAACGATGTCCTCGTAACCGACACCGTTCTTGCGAGCGATGTCGACGAGCGTGTCCTCGAAGGTCGCGGTCACGGTCGCGACGCTACCGATGACGTCGGAACCGTCGGCCGGCAATTCATAGGTCGCCGCGTTCACGGCGCCGCCCGCCATCAACAGCGCAATAAGGCCCAGCCGAAGCATTCGCGGGTGCGACAGCATGGTCTTACTGACCGATCTCTTCGCGATCGATAACCTCGATCTCGGTCTCGGCCGAGGTCAGCCACTCCTGCATCGAGTTGCTCTCGAGCAGCCGGTTGGCGTAGACCTTGGCCGTATCGGGCAGGTTGATCCCGTAGGTCCGGAATCGCAGTACGACCGGCGCGTACATCGCATCAGCGATGCTGAAGTCGTGACCGAAAAGCCACGGACCGCCATAGCGCTTCTCGCAGTCGCCCCAGATATGAAATACGCGGTCGATGTCCTCTGTGAGTTCGTCAGGCAGCGGCACCTTGCGGCCCATGGCGCGACAGTTCATCGGCATTTGCCCGCGCAGCACCTCGAAACCGGAGTGCATCTCGGCGCTGATCGAACGTGCATGCGCGCGCGCCGCAGGATCCTCGGGCCAGAGCTTCGCATCGGGCCAGCGCTCGGCCACCGTCTCGGCAATGGCAAGCGAATCCCAGATCGCCTGGCCGTCGAGGATCAGCACGGGCACGCGGCCCGCCTCGCTGAATTCGGCGATGTTCGCCGCCGAGTCGGGCTCATCCAGCTTGATCCGGTGCTCATCGAACGGGATTCCGCCCTCACGCAGCATGAGCCACGCTCGCAGCGACCACGACGAGTAGTTCTTGTTTCCGATTACGAGTTTTGCGGTCATGGGGTTACGTCCTGCCAGACCGCGCTATGGTAAACCATCCCCGCGCCGCAAGTCGTGTCCGCGATCACCCTTTTTTCGCCGCCCGATGCGCCGCCGATGGGCCGCCGATGGGCCGCCGATGGGCGATTGACCGTCATGGGGCGGGCCGGTAGCCTGCGCGCATGACTCTCAAGCTGTCCTTCGAGCTGACGGATCGCGATCTCGGCTATTTCCGCGAGGCACTCCGCCAGTCCCGCAATGCCGTTCGCCATGCCGAGGAGGCGGAGATCATCGACGCGATCCACCAGGTGCTCGATGACATCCGCGCCAACGAGCCCCTGCCCGATTTCGTCGCGCTGCGGCTGCCGCAGCTCGATTCCCTGCTGCAGATGCTCAACGACGACGAGTGGAAACTGCCGGAAGGCGACCGCGAGCGCCTGCTCGCTACGTTCATCTATTTCGCGGACCCGGAAGACATCCTGCCGGACGACATCCCCGTGATCGGGTATCTCGACGACGTCATCATTCTCGAGCTGATTGCGCTCGACATGCGGCACGTCCGGGAAGCTTACGACGACTTCTGCGAGTATCGCGACGAGTTCGATCGCGAGCACGGCAAAACAGACCCGGCCGTTCGCCGGGATCGCCTCGATCGGCGTCGCCAACGCCTGCACCAGCGCATGCAGCGACGCAGCGCGGGCGAAAACAAGGTCAGGCTTTGGTAAGGAGCCTCGTGCGCTAGAAGCGCATCAGCACCGATCCCCACGTGAAGCCGCCACCGAAGGCTTCCATCAGAACCAGCTGGCCGCGCTTGACGCGACCGTCGCGCACGGCCGTATCGAGCGCAAGCGGCACCGATGCCGCCGACGTGTTGCCATGGTCCTGCACGGTCAGGATGACTTTCTCCATCGGCAGGTCGAGCCGCTTCGCGGTCGCCTGGATGATGCGGATGTTTGCCTGGTGCGGGATCAGCCAGTCGAGTTCTTCCTTGTCGATCCCGGCCGCGTTGAGCGTATCGGACGCCACGTCACCGAGCGTGCTGACGGCGACCTTGAAGACATCGCGGCCGGACATCATGATCGCGGCCTCATCGGTGCCGGCCTTTTCAAGCTTGTTCGACGCACCGACCGGGTAGTAAAGGAGATCCTTGTACTGTCCGTCCGCTCCAAGGTGGCAGGACATGATGCCCGGCTCGTCGGACGGTTTCACGATGACAGCGCCGGCGCCATCACCAAACAACACGCAGGTATTGCGGTCTGACCAGTCGACGAGCTTCGTAATGCACTCCGCACCGATCACGAGGACACAGCTCGCCTCGCTCGCCTTGATGTATTTGTCGGCGGTCGACAGCGCATAGATGAAGCCGGTGCAGGCCGCCTCCATTCCGATGCACGGGCACGCGGGAATACCAAGCCGATGCTGCACGAGCGTCGCGATGTTCGGGAAGATCAGGTCCGGTGACGTCGTGCCGATGACGACCATGTCGATTTCGTCGGCCGTAACGCCGGCGCTTTCCATAGCCTCTTTCGCGGCAGCCACGCACATGTCCGACGTCGTCTCGTCGTCGGCGCAAACATGACGGCGTTCGACACCCGTGCGCGTGCGTATCCACTCGTCGGTCGTATCGACGATCTTCTCGAGGTCGAAGTTGGTCAGGATCTTTTCAGGCAGATACCGGCCGGTGCCTGCGATTTTCGAGTACGTCATGCCGCTTCCCGACGCAGCAGGTTGCCGATCTGCTGCGGTACGTTGTTCTCGACCTCGACGATAGCGGTATCGATCGCGTGCTGGAACGCGTACGAGTCGGCGCCGCCGTGGCTCTTGATTACAATACCATTAAGGCCGACCAGTGTCGCACCGTTGTAGTTGCGGGAATCGGACTCTCTGCCGAGTGATTTCAGGACCGGCGCGGCGAACATGGCGATGAGTTTGGCGTACCAGCTGCGCGTGAAGGCGCGGCGCATATACCACTTCATCAGCCCGACCATGCCTTCCATCGCTTTGAGTGCGACGTTACCGGAAAAGCCGTCGGTGACGACAACCTCGGCCTTGCCGGAGAACAGTTCATTGCCCTCGATGAAGCCGACATAGTTGAGCGTGCTCCCGCCGAGCATCGCCGCGGCTTCTTTAACGGTGTCGTTGCCCTTGGTGTCTTCAGCGCCAATGTTGAGAAGCGCGATGCGCGGCTTGTCGATTGCGGCGACGTCGGAACTCACAATGGATCCCATGACCGCGAACTGAAACAGGTGGTCGGCGGTACAGGTCGTGTTGGCGCCGAGGTCGAGCATGTGTAGCGAGGTACCCTCGCCCGCGGGCAGTTCGGCGAGAATCGCCGGACGGTCGATGCCGGGCAGCATCTTCAAGACGAACTTCGCGGTCGCCATGAGCGCGCCGGTATTGCCGGCGCTGACGCAGGCGGCGGCGCTGCCGTCCTTGACGAGATTGATCGCGACGCGCATCGACGAGTCTTTTTTCTTGCGCACGGCATCGGCCGGCGCGTCGGTCATCTCGACGACTTCCGATGCATGCACGATGCGGAGACGCGGCTCGTTGTCGCCGACGATACGGCTGACGAGCTCCGTGAGGCGCGATTCGTCACCGACGAGTACGAGTTCGATCGCCGGGTGCTTTGCCAGCGTCGCATGCGCCGCGCGCACGACAACCTCGGCACCGAGGTCACCGCTCATCGCATCCAGGGCTAGAGTGGACGATGTTCCCATAGGTCAGGCAGCCGCTATCAACGGCCACCAAAGGGAAAGTCTATTCGTCGTCGTCGTCGATTTCAGGCTGTGCGATCACCTGCTCGCCGCGGTAGAAACCGTCGGGCGATACTCGATGACGCAGGTGCGTCTCACCGGTTGTCGGGTCGACCGACAGTGCCGGATTCTTCAGCTTGTCATGCGAACGCCGCATGCCGCGCCGGGAGGGGGTCTTGCGACTCTTCTGAACAGCCATAATTCGTCTCCAGTATGGGCAGCGGCGTACCGCTGTCCCTCAATCCTTGTTCGCCTCTTCCATCTGCGCGCGTAGCGACGCAAATGGCGTTGTCGTCGTGGCCTTCTGCTCGCTGGCATCGACCTCGACGCAATCGTCGTGTGCCGCCACCAGCGGCAGTGCCATCACCAGTGCCTCATCGACGATGTCGATCGGCCTGATCAGCGCCTCGTCGAGCTCCCAGGTCTCCAGACCTTCGTGGCCGGCTTCAGGCACATCGTCGGGCCCTTTTAGCTCGTAAGCGAGCTCGGTCGAGACCGGCAGGCGCATCAGCCCCAGGCAGCGCTGGCAGGTTGCCGGCAACTCGACGTCGAGCTGCCCTTCGAGCACCCGGGCACCCGGGTGCGCATCAGAGTGGCCGAATTGTAACCAGCCCGAAACCCGCGTTTCGCGCCAGTTTCCCGCATCCGAGCCCTCTTCGAGCGCTTCGAGATCCGCCTGGACCGCCGCTGCGAGCCGTTCGAAAGCACTAATTTCCTCAGTGATTTCAATTGTTTGGCTGTCGCGAACTAATTCGTTGACAGGCCGCCGATCTCGCAGAGGATCGCCCATGGCGCGCGCATGATAAGGACATGGGCACGGCCTGTCAAAGCAAAGCCGCACGCCTTCGGGCAAAACCCGGCACCCGTCCCGCCAAACTCGGTAAACTGCCCGTTCGCCGCCACAACGTCCTGATTTGCTTATGCAAAACCCGTCCGCCGCAAACATCGTGCTGGCCTCGTCCTCGCCCTACCGGCGTGGCCTGCTGGACCGCTTTCTCGACGAGTTCGAGGCGGTGTCGCCGGACGTGGACGAGGCCAACGTCGACGGCCTCGAGCCGCCGGCGCTCGCAACGCAGCTCGCCCGCCGCAAGGCGGAGGCCGTGGCGGCCAGCTTTACACGCTCGCTCGTCATCGGCGCGGACCAGCTTGCCGTGCTCGACGACCAGGTGCTGGGCAAGCCCGGCAACCACCAGAAGGCCGTCGAACAGCTCGTCGCCGCGTCCGGCAAGGCTGTGCGCTTCCTGACCGCCGTCTGCATGCTCGATCCCGTCTCCCGCAAACGCTACGAGTACACGGATGTCACGACCGTTCGATTTCGCCAGTTCGACCGCCGGCTCGCCGAGGCCTACCTGCGGCACGACGAGCCTTACGACTGCGCCGGCAGTTTCAAGATCGAGGGCGCCGGCTTCGTGCTGTTCGAATCCGTGACCACGGACGACCCGACCGCGTTGATCGGTCTGCCGATGATCTGGGTCGCCGGGCGCCTGCTTGAGCTCGGCTACCTTCTGCCCTGAGGCTCGAGCTTCAGCAGGAAACGTTCGAGATCATCGGGCAGCGGTGCCGTGAAGTGCATGTCATTGCCTGAATCGTCGGCGAACGCGATCGACTGCGCGTGCAGGAACAGCCGCGGCAGTCCGCGTTTCTTCAGCACCTTGTTATCCGCCTCGTCGCCGTAGCGCTCGTCGCCCGCAAGCGGGTGGCCGGCGAACGCCGCATGCACGCGAATCTGGTGGGTGCGGCCCGTCAACGGTGAGCACTGCACGAGGCTCAGGTCGCCGTAGCGACGGGACAGGCGGATCATCGTCTGCGCGGGCTTGCCGTCCTCGCTGACGATGACATGCCGCTCACCGCCCTTCCTGTTCGTCACCAGCAGCGGCGCGTCGATGATCTGCTCGCCGTGCTGCCAGTCCCCGAGGACCAGCGCGAGGTAGTTTTTCTCGACCTGCCCTTCGCGAAACCTCTCGTGCAGGCTGCGCAGCGCGCTGCGACGCTTCGCGAGCACGAGGCAACCGGACGTCTCGCGATCGAGGCGGTGCACGAGCGCGAGGTCCTTCAAATCCGGGCGTGCGTGCCTGAGCAGCTCGACGACCCCGTGGCTGATGCCGCTGCCGCCGTGCACGGCCACGCCGGTCGGCTTGTTGATGACGAGCAGCCGCTTGTCTTCGTATAGCACCGCGTCGAGCAAGGCTGCCGCACGATTTGCGGGCGGCGGGCTGCCGGGCTCGCGCACGCGCGCTGGCGGAATCCTGACTTCGTCGCCCTGGGCCAGCTTGTACTCGGCGCGCACCCGGCCGCCGTTGACCCGGACCTCGCCCCGCCTGAGCAGGCGATACAGGCGCCCTTTGGGCACGCCGGGCAGCTCGCGCCTCAGGAAATTGTCGATGCGCTGGCCCGCGTGCTCGGCACCAATCCGGACCTTGCGTACCCGGGTGCTGCGGCCGGCGGCTGCATCCGCTGACTTTCCTTGCATGATCAATGACTTGATGAGACCAAACCGTGTGTTATATTACCGCGTCGCGAGGCAGAGCGTCTCCCGGGCCCGAAGCGGCCCTTGATCGAAGTCGCCGCTGCCGATCGCGATACGGTTCAAGCAGCACCCGCTCCGGGTGAATTGCCTGTCCCCTCTGATATAGCAACAACGACTTTTGGGTCTCGCTCCAGGCGAGACCGGATTTCAATGGCAGCGAGCAGACTAGCGAGCGCCACAGCGGCACAGACCGCAGGGAAATCATGCTGATGTATTTGTACGGTGCGATGCTCTGGCTTCGCGCCCGCTTGGCAAAAACCGGCGACCGGCCCGGTGCAGTCCTGCACCTCGCCGTCGTGCGCCCGTTTCCCTGCGCCGCCGCCCCGGCTATCGCCCGGATTACCGGACGCTCACCGCTGCCCTTCGACACTTTAAAAGCAGGGCAACATGAAAAGAATGCTGATCAATGCAACTCAGGAAGAAGAGTTGCGCATGGCGATGGTCGACGGCCAGCGTCTATACGACCTGAACATTGAAGGACCCGCAAGCGAACGAAAAAAAGCCAACATCTACAAAGGAAAAATCACGCGCATCGAGCCCAGCCTCGAGGCCGCGTTCGTAGACTACGGCGCCGAGCGGCACGGTTTCCTGCCCCTCAAGGAAATCTCCAGCGAGTACTTCGTCAAAGAGCCCGCATCGGGCGGCAAGCCGAACATCAAGGACGTCCTCAAGGAAGGTCAGGACATCGTCGTCCAGATCGACAAGGAGGAACGCGGTAACAAAGGCGCTGCACTGACGACCTACGTCAGCCTCGCCGGCCGTTTCATCGTCCTCAAGCCGAACAAGGACCGCTCCGGCGGCGTGTCACGGCGCATCACCGGCGGCGATCGCGACGCCGCCCGCAAATCGCTGAACGACGTCGACGTGCCGAAAGGCATGAGCGTGATCCTGCGCACGGCCGGCATCGACCGCACCGCTGAGGAACTCGCCTGGGACCTCGAGAACCTGCTGGACGTCTGGCAGAAGATCCTGAACGTCGTCCTGCAGAAACCGTCGCCTTTCCTGATCTACCGCGAAAGCAACGCGGTCTCACGGGCACTGCGCGACTACCTCACGAACGACATCGGCGAGATCCTGATCGACGACGAAGCCACCTACAAGACTGCGGTGGAACAGGTCGAGAGCTTCATGCCGCACAATCTCCGCAAGCTGAAGCATTACGATGACCCGGTGCCGCTGTTCACGCGCTTCCAGATCGAAGCGCAGATCGAATCCGCGTTCGCGCACCAGGTCACACTGCCGTCCGGCGGCAGCATCGTCATCGACCACACCGAGGCGCTGGTATCCATCGACATCAACTCGGCGCGCGCCACCAAGGGCGGCGATATCGAAGCGACCGCCTTGAATACGAATCTCGAGGCGGCAGAAGAGATCGCGCGGCAGCTTCGGATCCGCGACCTCGGTGGCCTGATCGTCATCGATTTCATCGACATGGGGCCGCAAAAGCACCAGCGCGAGGTGGAAAACCGGCTCCGCGAAGCCGTGCGACAGGATCGGGCCCGCGTACAGATCGGCAAGATCTCTCGCTTCGGTCTGCTGGAGATGTCGCGCCAGCGGCTGCGGCCTTCGCTCGGCGAGTCGAGTTACCTGACCTGCCCGCGTTGTTCGGGCCTCGGCACAATTCGCAGCGTCGAGTCGCTCGCGCTCGCGATTCTGCGCATCATCGGCGAAGAAGCCCGCAAGGAGCGCACGGCCAAGGTCATTGCGCAGCTCCCGGTCGAGGTTGCAACGTTCCTGCTGAACGAGAAGCGCGACTGGGTGCAAAACGTCGAAACACGCAGCGAAACACAGGTCGTGCTCGTCGCCAATTCGGCACTGGAAACGCCGCACTATGACGTGCGCCGCGTCCGCGACGATCAGACCGAGCTGCCCGAGAATGTCGGCGTCAGCTACTCACTGG
>JAAUXY010028352.1_pt1 | contig 35049 bp, 31 predicted proteins | sample 7278121 | NCBI WGS metagenome assembly JAAUXY01 (sample SAMN14350117, study PRJNA611818) | marine sediment metagenome | isolation source: surface marine sediment (1.8m) | place: French Polynesia: Moorea | collected 2018-08
CCCGCGAGTCGCCCCGACCACCATAGGATCAGCGAGCACCAGCCCCAGGCCAGCCAGACCATGCCGACGACCAGCATGGCATCGGGCGCGCCGCCGCCCCGCAGCAGGAGCAGGGTCGTCCAGCCGCCCAGTGCGGCCGGCACCGCCGCTGCGGTGGCGCGGACCAGCCAGCCCATGCCGATCTGCCGGCGGCGGCTCCAGAAGGCGACAAGACCTGCCACCAGAACCAGCGCCGCGCCGGCCCCAGGAAGCAGTACGATGGCCTGGCTCTCGAGCCAGACCGCTGGGCCGGTTCCCGCGCCGGCCCAGGCGGCTGACCGGACCGGCGCATCTTCCGGCGGATTCTCGAACCACAGGTCGATATTGGCGACCGGCACCAATGTCAGCGAGTCCGGGCTTGGCACGAGCCGGTAGTTGGTGCGGCCGAGGATGATCCGTTCGACGCGCCCTGCGACGCCGTCCACCGGAATGGTCAGGTCGGTGAACGCCCTGGCCGGCCCGCCGCCGGCGCGCTGCATGAGCACGTCATAGCGGCGCGCGCCCGGCGCCAGCCAGAAGGCCCCGTCGTGCCAGCTCACCGACAGCCCGCGCGGCGGCAGTTTTACGTGCTGCCAGCGGTTCGAGCAGTTGACGCCCCCGCCGATCGTGAACAGAGGCAGCTCGGGCCGCGCGGCAGCGTTGACCTCGCGGAACCGCCATCGGACCCGTTGAATGAGGCGGCGCCACGCGGACCGGCAGACGCCATGCGCCGGCTCGGCGGCCGGCGTGAGGCGTCCGTCCCGCCACGAGACCCGCCGCCCCGTCTCCGGGTCCGCCAGGACGAGCTGCGCGCCATCCGCCGCCACGACCGTGAGCTCGGCGTCGGCGAGCGTGATCCGGTCGCCCGCGGCCAGCTGCCAGCGGTGCAGAAAGCGCGAAGCGAGCCGGTCGGTGCGGACCAGCACGCGCCGTTCCTGCGAGCGATTGCCGATCAGCCACTGTCCATCCCGGCGCTCGACCAGGAGATGCTCGCCGGAAGCCGAGCGCGGCCCCGGATGCTGGCCCAGCTTGCGCCAGCCCAGGACAACAGGCGTCTCCGCGGCGACAACGATCTCGTCCACATAGCTGACCGTCGGCGCGTGGGCGCGCAGCTGCCAGCCAAGATAGGCCGCAGCGGCGAGCAGCAGCAGGCAGATCCCCACCGGCAGCCAGGCAAAGGCGCCGGCGCTGCGCGCGCGTTCGCTGGTCGACTGCGCCGGCGGGTCTGCGCTCACCGGTTCTCGGCTTTCTCCATCTGTGGCTCGAGGCTCGCCAGCATGCGGGCGACGACCGGCGCGCAGGCGGACCCGCCGAACCGGTATCGGCCGGTTGCATGCGTCGTCATGCAGGCAAACGCGATGCGCCGTTGCCGCGGCCCTTCAGGGTCGCGCCAGCCCACGAACCAGCCGGTGTTGTAGCCCGCGCCCTTGGAGACGTCGGCCGTGCCGGTCTTGCCGTACGTCCGGCAGCGGAATTCGGTCATCTCTCGAAAGGCGCCGGCGGCGGTGCCGTTCTCGGGGACCGCCTTCATGCCCTGATGCAGCAGCGCGAGCAGGTCGGGGCTGACCTCCAGCGAGGGTGCCTCGGGCGGCGCCAACGGGTGCTGCCCCCAGCGGGACAAGAGATGGGCGCGGACGCGCCGGCCGCTGGCGATGGCGGCCGTGGCCTGCGCCATGTGCAGGGGCGCCGCCGAGACGGACTGGCCGATGCCGTTCTGCGCTGCCGTGAACAGAGCCAGCCGGCGAATGCCGCGCTGGCTCTTGCGGAAGGCCATCTGGCCGAGCGCGTTCTTGCTGTGCTGGCTGTAGAGGATGTCGTTGGCGACGCCGCGGAAGCGCTTGAGCCCAAAGGCCGCCGGCACGTTGCTGGCCAAGTCCAGTGGCGCCTTGTCGTCGATCCCGAGCGCGCGCGCCGTGCGGAAGATATCGAGATCCGGCGCGGCGAATGCGTCGCCGTTGCTCTGCGCGATGCGGTCGACATAGGCGTCGATCTTGGGCTGTTCCATCATGACCGCCATGCGCGCGAACCAGTGGTTGACCGAATGCTTCACCATCTGGCGCAGACCGATGTTGTGGTCCTCGATGGCGGGGCCGCAGGCCGCATCGCGCAGCGGCGTGTCCTGGTAGCTCGCCAGGCTGCGACCGCCGAAGTTCTTGATGGACCGGGTCGAGCCCGGCGGCGCGTAGCTTCCCGCGCCCGCCGGCACGCCGAGCTTGGCGCCCAGCTCGGCGGTCGGCACGCCCTCCATCAGCTCCCGCGCCTGGCTGCCGAACTCGGGTGCTTCCCGCGCTTTGCGCATCAAGGCGACCGAGACCACCGGCTTGAAGGTGGAGCCGGGCGTGTTGTGCTTGTCGACCACCTCCCAGGCGATGATCGAGGACGGATCGCGCAAGGGAAAGGCCTGCGAGAAGGAGGCGTAGTCCCAAGGGTGCACGCCTTCCGGAACGAACGGGTAGTTGGCCGCGGCGAGGATCGCGCCCGTTTCGGCGTCCAGCACCACAAGCGCGCCCTTTCGCTCGCCGGCCCACTGGTCGTCATCCGGAAAGCGGGCCATGCCCCAGGCGAGCGCCTCCTGCGCGGCCGCCTGATGGCGGGCCCGGATGGTCAGATCGACGGTCACGCCTTCGGCCGGCAGGCGCGAGCTGGCCAGCAGACCGCTCAGGCTGAAGCTGTCGCCGGCGCTGGTGCCGACGATCGGCACCAGGCCCAACCGAAAGGAGTCTTCGGTCGGCCGGCCCGTGCCGGTCTCACCCGTGAGATGGATCCCGTCGGCGGTCCGAATGGCGAACTTGCTGCCGGGCTTGGACCGCTTCACGGGCCGAAACCCGTAGCGCTGGCCGGCACCGGCGGCATCGCCGATCAGGCCGATGGAAAGGCCATGCATCCGGGAAGCGCAGTTGACCGACGGCGCGGCCGTGATTTCGAGCGCAACCGGCGCTGCGGCGGGATCCAGCGGGATCGTCACGATATGAGCGCGCGCGGGTGCCGGGCAACCATCCGGGAACGGCAGCTCCAGAGCTTTGACCTCGGCGCCGGTCGGAACCGTCTCGGGCGTGCCGATCACTTGCACGGTGAGCGTCGTCGGCTCGGTCACCGAGACCTCGCTCAGGAAATGCACCCGGTCGGGCGAGTCGGCGACGGTGCGCCAGTCGCTGAACCCCGGCGTCAGTCTGCCGTCGTGAATGAACCCGAACGTCTCGGGCACGATTGCGCCTGGCGGCAGCGGGCGCCCCTTGAGGTTCGTGGCGCGCCATTCGTTGCGCGGCTCCTCGCCGGCCCGCGGGCGGTCGTCCCGGATCGCCACCACCCGCCGGGTCTGGTTCCAGAGCTCGACCTGCTTGCGTACGATGGCGCCGACCGCGGAATGATCATAGAGCTTGAGGAGTTCGCTTTGCCGGTCGCGCCGGCGCGCCTCTTGCGGTGGCAGCGACGCCCCGGCCGCCCGCTGGCGCAGGAGGAAGTCCTCCGGCAGGCGGTCGAGACCACCGTCCGCGCGCGGGATCAGGACGCCCGCGGCCAACAGCTCCGCGAACAGCTTCTCGTCCTCGGCGACGCCCGCGGCGGCCGGTGCTCCGGACTCGGCGATTTGGTGCAACGCGTGCACGCGCCAGAAGGCGCCGCCGATGGCGCCCAGCACCAACAGCGCGGCGAATCCGCGCACAACCGCCGAACCTGCTCTCATTTCAGCCCAGAGAGCGACACCCCCGGTTCACGAAGCATAATCAGGCCTCGGGCCGACGGCGCAGGATGGTCTCTTCCGAAGATACCATGGTGCGGGTTTTCTCCTCATGGAACCGCAACAGGTAGCTGCCGACGATAAAGGCTTGCGCATCGCGCAGGGCGATCTCGCGCCGCATGCCTGGTTCCAGCTTATCGATCAGACTGCCCCGCTCGTCCAGCGCAAATACCGGCGACGAACCTTCGGCAATCCCCAAGGAGAGCGTATCCTCCTCGAGCCGGAGACTCACATGCCGGCGCGAAAGGTTGATTGCATTGAGCTTGGCCCCGGGATAGCCAGCCCCTTGCGCCCAGCTCAGGCTCTCCGGGTGGGTCAACAGCTCGAGCGGCAGGTCGGGCTGCTGTGCCGTTGCATCCAGGTTACTGCGACCCAGGATCAGAGATTTCGGGCTCAAGGGAAAGGCCGGCTGTTCCGACAGCATCAGCAGACCGATATACCGGTCGGGCACCGGCGCAGGCAGCAGGTCCAGATACTGCTTGTTCCGGGTCGGCAGCACGCACGGGATCGTGGCCACCGGTTTGAAACCCTGTTCCGTCGCGAGCCGGTAGTAGAGCTGCTCGTCCCGGTTCGTCGCCTGCAGCGCCAAGCAACCCTTGCTATCGACACTGCTGGCATCCGCGAACGGCACCGGCCTGCCGTCGTCATCGAAATAGATGGTCCAATCGAGCAGCCCTTTGAGTTGGTGTGCGCCGTCGATTCGCATCAGCGCGAGCCCGGCGAGCCGCACGGAAAAACGATCGGACAATGGGGTCTCCGCTCCGCTCCGCCCCTTGGCACGACCACCCAAGAGACGGTCGAGGCCGAACCGCCGTCCGCCCGATTCGGCTTGCGCCGGAGCGCCGCGCGGCGTTCGGGCACGCGTGGTCTTGTTTTCGTCGATATCAGCCGGTCGGTCGCGCAGCTTGCCGGCATCGATGCGGAAGGATTGGCCCGCCGCGCGCCGCTCGGAGATGCGCACCGCCTCGGCCAGCGGCGTCAGGCGGACGACCACCCGGTCGAACGGCTTGGCCTTGGCCCCCTTCCCCTGACGCCGATCGGCCAGGAACCATTCGTAGGGCTCCCCCCGCGTCTTGGGCTTGCGGGCTTCGACAACGTCGACGACCTCGTTGTCCGCGTAGATCCGCTGGGAATCGGCCGCGTTGAGGTTGATCAGGATGTGCCCTTCGCCATGCGGGAACCAGATCGGGGCACGGATCGGTCCTTGCGCGTTGGCCGCGATCAGGACCGATCGCTGATTGCGGTAAACGCCGACCGGCCGCTTCACCTGCGCGCCGTCCTGCCAGAACGACCATTCGGGGAAATCCCGGGCCTCGGTGGTGTCTCCGCGCCGCAGGCTCAAAGTGGCCTGTAGGACGTCGTCGCCGGTCGGAACGAACACCCCGAACCCGAACTGAAAAACCACCTCGTTCTCGGCGATATCCTCGTCCGGCATGATCGTGTAGACGGGACTTCGGTCCCCCGGCAAAGATCCCTTGAACTTGGTGCTGTGCAGGATCTCCAGATTTGTGGCCAGCGCCTGGATGCGATGCCCACCGCGCACCGATTCGGCGTGCCATGTCGCCGCTGGAATCCACGCAACCACGTCCGTGAAGACGGGATTCTGCTCGCGAAACCGGCCAGCCTCGTCGCGCGCGAACACGCTATTGCGGCAGCCGTCCAGCGCCGCCTCCAGCCGGAATTCTTCGGCGCCGCTCACCTTTTCGGTGATCTTGGCGCCGCCGCCATACTTCCGGTCCCACAACTGGTCTGCATCGAAACAGTCCGCGACGCCGACCAGCGCAAGGGTGAATACGCCAAGCTCGCCGCCGGCGCGGCGATGCGCGGACAGAACCCGGTCCGACCGGCCAAAAAGCTTCTTGATCATGGTCGCTCCTTGGCAGGCTTCTATCACGTACCTGTGGCGCGGAAAACCCGTCGCGACCAAGCTTAAATCTCTGTATACGTGGGATTCCGCCAGGGCCGGGTAACGACCCGCAGGACCGGCTTTGGCTCATCGCAGGATGTGGCGGAACGCTCGGCCACCTGTTGCCGTCCGGGTGCGGACGGCCCTATGATGGACCGTTGCTACCCTTCGGGAGAGCTGTTTTCCGAGATGTTGCCTGAGCGCCTGCCCACGATCACCGACGTGCGCGCTGCGGCCGGCCGGCTCAAGGGAATCGCGGTGCGAACGCCGCTTCTCGAGTCGCCGCTTCTAAACGAGCGGCTCGGCGGACGCCTGCTGCTCAAGGCCGAGCCTCTGCAGCGCACCGGCTCCTTCAAGATCCGCGGCGCTTACAACAGGATCAGCGCCATCGCGCCAGAGATCCGGGCCAGGGGCGTGGTCGCCTTCTCGTCCGGGAACCATGCCCAGGGCGTGGCCCACGCCGCGGCGTTGCTGGAGGTGCCTGCCACCATCGTGATGCCGCGCGACGCGCCTGCGGTGAAGATCGAGAACACCCGCGCTTACGGCGCGGAGGTGGTGCTGCATGAGCGCGACGAGCGAAGCCGGGCCGCCGTCGCCGGCGAGATCGCAGAAGAGCGGGGCGCCACCCTGGTGCGTCCGTTCAACGACCCAGACGTGATTGCGGGACAAGGGACGCTTGGCCTGGAGCTTGCCGAGCAGAGCGCCGCCGAGGAGGCCGAGCTCGACCTTCTCCTGGTGCCTTGCGGCGGCGGGGGTCTGGTGGCGGGCTGCGCGTTGGCCATCGGGGAGGCCAGCCCCGAGACCGAGATCTATGCGGTCGAGCCCGAGGGCTTCGACGACATGGCCCGCTCGCTGCGATCGGGCCAACGGGTTGCCAACGAGCCGGGCGGCAGCTCGATCTGTGACGCCTTGTTGTCGCGCGCGCCGGGGGAGCTCACTTTCGCGGTCGCCGCTCCACGACTGGCCGGCGGCTTGGTGGTCGGAGAGGAAGAGGTCGCGGTCGCCATGGCGGCCGCCTTCGGCTACTTCCATCTGGTGATCGAGCCCGGAGGCGCGGTTGCGCTGGCCGCAGCATTGGCCGGCAAGATCGACTGCCGCGACCGGACGGTGGGCGTCGTCGCCTCGGGAGGCAACGCCGATCCCGCGCTCTATCGCGATCTCACGGCGCGGGCGTGAGCGACAGCCGAAAATCGGCTTGTTAACCATTTCTCACTAGGGTTGGTCGGGGTGCGGTTCGGCAGGTGAACGGCCAATGGCGATCGAGATGATGGACGCGCCGCAGGAAACGGGCGACCGACAGGAGCATCCCTGGCTCCGGTCCTATCCGGAGGACGTGGATTGGCATGCCGAGATCCCGGTCATGCCTCTGTTCGCGCTCTTGGATCATGGCGTTGCCACCTATCCGGACGGGGTGGCGCTGGACTTCTTCGGCAAGGAGTACAAGTACCGCGAGCTTGGCGAACTCGTGGCCAGGGCGACCAAGGGGCTCCAGGAGCTCGGCGTCCGCAAGGGCGTTCATGTCGGCCTGTTCCTGCCCAACTGCCCGTACTACCCGATCTTCTACTATGCCATCCTCAAGACCGGGGCGACGGTGGTGAACTTCAACCCGCTCTACGCCGAGCTCGAGCTGCTGAACCAGGTCGAGGACGCGGAGGTCGACCTCATGGTCACCCTCGATCTCGCCGCGCTCTACGACAAGATGGCCCAGGTCATGCGGGAGAGCCGGCTCAGGCGGATCATCGTCTGCCCCATGGCCGATATCCTGCCGTTTCCCAAGAACCGGCTGTTCCCGATCGTCAAGCGGGACGAAATCGCGACGATCCCGGAGGACGGCGCGCACATCCCTTGCGATCGCGTCTTGGCAAACGATGGCGCCTTCCGACCCTTCGAGGTCGATCCGGCCAAGGACATCGCGCTGCTGCAGTACACGGGCGGCACCACCGGTGTGCCGAAGGGCGCCATGCTGACCCACCGGGCGGCCTCGGCCAACGCGCTGCAGTGCCGTCGCTGGTTCGCCAAGGGGGAGCCTGGCTCCGAAGTCACGGTCGCCGTGCTGCCGTTCTTCCACGTCTTCGCCATGACCGTGATCTTGAACCTGAGCGTCTACAGCGGGGCCAGGCTGATCCTTCTGCCCCGGTTCGAGATCGACCAACTGCTCAAGACGATCACCCGCAAGAGGCCCAGCCTGTTTGCCGGCGTGCCCACCCTGTTCACCGCGATCAACACCCATCCCGAGCTGGACAAGTACGACCTGTCCTCCCTCAAGTTCTGCATCTCGGGCGGGGCCAGTCTGCCGGCCGACGTGCGCGACCGCTTCGAGAGCTTGACCGGTTGCACGCTGGTCGAAGGCTATGGCCTCTCCGAATGTTCGCCCGTGGCCGCCTGCAACCCGATCGGCGGCAAGGGCAAGGACGGCTCCATCGGTCTGCCCTATCCCGGCACGCGGATCGAGATCGTCTCGCTCGAAGACCGCGAGACCGTGCTGTCGCCAGGCGAAAAGGGCGAGATCTGCATTTCCGGCCCGCAGGTCATGGCCGGCTACTGGAAGCGGCCGGACGCCACCGCGGAGACCCTGCGCGGCGGCCGGCTGCATACCGGCGACGTGGGGTACATGGACGAGGACGGCTTTACCTTCGTGGTCGATCGGCTGAAGGAGGTCATCATCGCCGGCGGGTACAAGATCTACCCGCGCAACGTCGAGGAGGCCATCCACATGCATCCGGCCGTCGCCGAAGTCGCGGTGGTCGGGATCGACGACGCGTATCGCGGGCAGACGGTCAAGGCGTTCGTGAGCCTGGTCGAGGGCGCGACCATGACCCATGACGAACTCAACGCGTTCCTCGAGGACAAGATCTCGCCGATCGAGATGCCCAAGCATCTCGAGCTGCGCGACAGCCTGCCGAAATCGGCGATCGGCAAGATTCTGAAGAAAGAACTCCTCAGCGAAGCACAAGAGACTGAAGGACCCTAACCTTCAGCAAGCGGACGCGGCCTTCGGTGAAGCCGCGCCAGATCGACAGTCAGGGCAACGAGATTGGGATACCGGCGGGCAACGGGAGCTGTTCCCTGCCGAAGGACTCGATCGATGGAGACGCTGGAACATCAGCTTAGGGAGTTGCCGATCCTGCTGTCGCTGTATCGCTACTGGGACGGCAAACGGGCCGGGCGGCCGATGCCGGCCTGGCCGGATCTCGATCTGCTGGAGATGCGGGCCTGGCTCGGCAACGTGAACCTGGTCGACGTGCAGGACGGGGGGCGCACCTTCCGCTATCGCGTCTTCGGCACCAATGTCGCCCAAGCCACCGGCCACGACATGACGGGCCGATACGTGCACGAGCTTCCGGCGGAAGTGGCGGAGGAGGTGGGCCGGACCTATTCCGAGGTCTACAGCACCGGCAAACCGCTGTTCGTGTCTCACCGGCAGGATTCCGGGGTAGGGCTCTTTCGGCACTATCGGCTGGTCCTCCCCCTGGGACCGGGGGATGGCGAGGTGAGCAACATTCTGGTCGGCGCCTGGCCGGTCAACGAGGCCCGAAGGCCTATTCGCTCTGCGCCTTTGGGACGCTAACGGTCGCCTGCGCGGGGGCGCGCGCCCCCCGACCGGCTAGGCTGCAGCCATGTCCGATCTGAACCGGCCGTCGCGCACGCAACGTCGCGCCGTCGATCTGCTGATGGTCATCATGGCCACCGCCGGCTTCGGCCTGACCCTGATCGCCACGCAGGACATATGGCTTGCTGCCCTGGTCGGTGGTGTGGTGCTCGGACTGATGCTGATCTCGGTCTACCTGATCGGCGACCGCCAGCGGCGGGAGTGAGGCCTACCCGTTCCGCCCCGGATAGACGAACACCTGCCAGTTCTTTCCGTTTGTGGTGTCGGTGGCCACGTATTCGTTGCGGCCGAAACCGCCCTTCCTCACTTCGAAGCAAATACGCTCAACGCCGTTGCCCTCGATCAAGTAGCCTTCCAGCCCTTTTGCTTCCACGCAGAGGTTGTCGTTCTGCACGCTCCACCGGCCGTTGACGTCGCCTTCGATGACGTAGTAGGTGCGGGTTGCCGGGCGCCGCACCCGGAAGTTGCCGGTCAGCGTACCGTCCGGTGCGAGACGCCAGATGTCGTAGCGCGTATCCCCGCCGTCGCGGCCGCTGCGGTGCACGGTGCTGCCCTTGAGGATCGACTCGATCTCGGCTGCCGCGGCGGGCAGCGCGATCGATGCCGCGATGGCGAAAACGATCACGGATGTCGGCGTGCGCATGAGCTACCTCCTTGGATACTCTGAATACGCAAGTGCCGGGAACCCGGATCTGTGTCCGGCTCAGAACAGCATGCGTCCGTTCCGCCGCTGCGGCCAAGTCACGTTGCGGTGATTGATACGGAACCCCGGCCGTGCGAATGGACTCTAACCACCCTGCCCAGGATAGATGAAGACCTGCCAGTCGGCCCCGCTTGCGGTGTTGGTGGCCACGTACTCGTTTTGGCCAAATCCGGCCTTCCTCACGTCAAAGCAGATGCGCTGGACACCGTTGCCCTCGATCACGTCGCCTTCCAAGCCCTCGGCCTCGACACACAGCGCATTGTTCTGCACGCTCCATCGGCCGCTGACGGCGCCCTCGATGGTGTAGTAGCTGGCGGTGGCGGGGCGCTGCACCCGGTAATTGCCTGTGAGCGTGCCGTCCGGTGCCAGGCGCCAGACGTCTCTCCGCGAATCGCCGCCGTAGACGGCGTTGCGGTGCAGTTCGCTGCCCTTGAGGATCGGTTCGATCTCGGCCGCTCTTGCGGGCAGTGCAAGGGACAGGGCAACGGCGAAAAGGGTGAGAGAGGTCAGTGCGCGCATGAACGACTGCTGGGATGCTGATGCTGAAGGCCCGTTTCTCTCCGAAGTTCAAGACGCACCGGCGCGTACTGCCTGTTTGGCCAAGTCACGTTGCCGCGACCGGCTCCGGTTCCCCTCGGTTGACGTCTCAGCTAGCCGTTCTGGCGGTAGACGAACACCTGCCAGTTGAAGCCGGTCTCCTTATTGGTCGCGACGAACTCGTTGCGCGCGAAACCGCCCTTTCTGATCTCGTAGCAGATCGGACCCGTGTCCTCGAGGCCTTCGGCGTCCAGGCAGAGGGTGCTGTCCTCGACCGTCCATCTGCCCGCGATCGTGCCGCGCCAGACATAGCGGCCGCCGCGGGTGACCGGCCGAGAGACCCGGTAGTTCCCGCGCACGGTGCCGTCCGCGAACAGGTACCAGATGTCGTACCGCATCTCCGATCCGTCGCGCGCGTTTCGATAGACCTTGCTGTCCGTCAACAAAGGTGTGATGTCGGCAGCCTGTGCCGGCAGGGCCATCAGGGCCGCGAGGGCAACTCCAAGCAGAGGGCGCATCGGTGCTCTCCTCATTGACGATAGAGCTCTAGCCGTTTCGGTGCGGGTAGACGAACATCTGCCAGCTGAAGCCGGTCGCGGCGTTGGTCGCCACATACTCCCGGCTACCGCCGTCCCTGCGAACGTCGAAGCAGATGCGGCCGTCGTCCTCGAGGCCCCGGCCCTCGACACACAGTTGCCCGTTCTGGACGCGCCAAGTGCCGGATACGTGGCCTTCCTGCCAGTATTCGCCGCGGGTGATCGGCTTTTCGATCCGATAGCTGCCCGCGAAGGAGCCGTCCGGCGACAGCCGCCACAGGTCGAACCGCACACCGGATCCGTCCCGGGCGTTGCGGTGAACGTTGCTGCCCTTGAACATCGCCTCGATCTCGGATCCCTGCGCGATCTCGGTCGCGTGCGTGGGCGCCGTCAGCAAGAGAGTGGCTGCCAGGGCTGCTGGAATACGGTGCATGACTGTTCCCTCCTTCTCCTCTGAGTTCTTACGCAAAGAGTGTACCGGCGGATCGCCAAACTCGTCCCTCGGATCTGGCATTCTATTCAGGATTTGCCAATCACATCGGGTTTATCGTTGACAGCTTGCCTCGCGGACCAAATCTCCCTAAGCAAGGACTTGCGTCCGCAAACAGCAAAGGATCCGTTGGTCATGAGCAACGTCGTCATCGCCGGCTATGTGCGCTCGCCCTTTCATTTCGCGCACAAGGGCGCCCTGACAAAGGTGCGGCCCGACGATCTGGCCGCGGCGGTGATCAGGAGTCTGATCGAGCGCACCCGGGTCGACCCCGAAGACGTCGAGGACCTGATCGTGGGCTGCGCCAATCCCGAGGCCGAGCAGGGCTGGAACGTCGCCCGCTACATCGTGTTCTTGGCAGGCCTGCCGATCCGCATGGGCGGCATCACCGTGAACCGGTGGTGCGGCTCGTCCATGCAGGCGATCCACATGGCCGCGGGCGCGATCAAAATGGGCGCGGGCGACGCCTATATCTGCGCCGGGGTGGAATCCATGACCCGGGTTCCCATCCTGGGCTTCAACCCGGCGCCCAATCCCAAGCTCGCCGACAGCTGGCCCGAGGTCTACTACTCCATGGGCACCACTGCGGAGGAGGTGGCCAAGCGGTATCAGGTCACCCGCGAAACGCAGCAAGAGTTCGCCGTCGAGAGCCATCGCAAGGCGGCGGCGGCCCAGGCGGAGGGACGGCTCGAAGCCGAGATCGTGGCCATCGAGACGCCCGACGGCACGGTCGACAAGGACGGCGGCATCCGGCCCGATACCAGTACCGAGGTTTTGTCCACGCTCAAGCCCGCCTTCGACAAGGACGGCACGGTGACGGCGGGCACGTCCTCGCCCCTGACCGACGGCGCCTCGGCGACGCTGATCTGCAGCGAGGACTACGCCAAGGCCAGCGGGCTCGAGATCATCGCCCGCATCAAGGCCATCGCCGGCACCGGCCTCGAGCCCGAGATCATGGGCATGGGCCCGGTCGAGGCGAGCCGCAAGGCGCTCGACCGGGCCGGGCTCAAGATCCAGGACATCGACGTGATCGAGCTCAATGAGGCCTTCGCCTCGCAGTCTGTCGCCTGCATCAGCGAGATGGGCGCCGACCCCGCAAAGGTGAATCTGGATGGTGGCGCCATCGCCATCGGCCACCCCTTGGGCGCCAGCGGCGCGCGCATCACCGGCAAGGCCGCGAGCAATCTGCGCCGGGAAGGCGGCCGGCACGCACTCGCCACCATGTGCATCGGCGGCGGCCAGGGTATCGCCACGGTGCTGGAAGCAGCCTAGGCGGCACCGCATAGGATGACACTTCATCCTGAGCGCCGCGCTTCTCCTTCGGGACGTTCCGTCGGAGCTCTTCAGGATGACGCGCGGCAGTCGAAGGACGAAGCATGAGGCTGCGGGCGGAGACGGGAGTGGATGGCAAGATGGAAATCAAGAAAGCCGCGGTGATCGGCGCCGGCGTTATGGGCAGCGGCATTGCCGCGCACATCGCCAATGCGGGCGTGCCGGTGGTCCTGTTGGACATCGTACCGGAGGGGGCGAACGACCGCTCCAAGCTGGCCAAGGACGCGATCGCCCGCATGCTCAAGACGGATCCGGCGCCGTTCATGCACAAGCGAACGGCCAAGCTGGTGACGCCGGGCAATCTCGAAGACGATATCGGATTGCTTGCGGACGCAGACTGGATCCTCGAGGCGGTGGTCGAAAACCCGCAGGTCAAGCAAGCGCTCTACGAAAAGCTGGAACAGATCCGCAAGCCCGGCTCGGTGGTCTCGTCCAATACGTCGACGATCCCGCTGGCAAAGCTGGTCGAGGGGCTGCCGGAGCGCTTCCGGCAAGACTTCATCATCACCCATTTCTTCAACCCGCCCCGATACCTGCGGCTCCTGGAGATCGTCGCCGGGCCCGAAAGCCGGGCAGAAGCGGTGGACGCCGTGCATCGATTCTCCGATACGGGCCTGGGCAAGGGCGTCGTGCGCTGCAAGGACACGCCGGGCTTCATCGCCAACCGGATCGGCACCATGTGGATCCAGATCGCCGTCAACGAGGCGCTCGACGGCGGGCTCACGGTCGAAGAGGCGGACGCGATCGCCAGCCGGCCCATGGGCGTGCCCAAGACCGGGATCTTCGGGCTCCTGGATCTGGTCGGCATCGACTTGATCCCGCATGTCTCCAAGTCGCTCCGCGACAACGTGCCGGAAGACGACGCGTTCCGACCGGTCTACCGCATCTCGGACCGGGTCAAGACGATGATCGCCGACGGCTACACCGGGCGGAAAGGCAAGGGCGGCTTCTACCGGCTGAACAAAGAGGGCGGCAAGCGGGTCAAAGAGGCGATCGATCTCGCGACTGGCGCCTACCGGCCGGTCCAGACGCCGCAGCTCGCCTCATTGCAGGCGGCCAAAGCCGGGCTCCGGACGCTGGTCGAGCATCCGGACAAGGGCGGCCACTACGCTTGGAAAATCCTGGCCCACACGCTTTCCTATTCGGCGGCGCTGGTCCCTGGCATCGCCGACGACATCCATGCGGTCGACGAGGCCATGCGCCTGGGTTACGCCTGGAAATGGGGGCCGTTCGAGCTGATCGACAAGCTGGGCCCGGCCTGGTTCGCCGAACGCCTGGCCGCCGACGGCCTGCCGGTGCCGGAGTTGCTCAAGCAGGTCGGTGACGGCACCTTCTACCGGGTCGAGGGCGGGCGGCTGCAGTGTTTCGGCAGCGACGGCGCCTATCACGACATCGTCCGGCCCGAGGGCGTCCTGTTGCTGGAAGACGTCAAACGCGCGTCCGAACGCGTTGCCGGCAACGCCGCCGCGAGCCTTTGGGACATTGGCGACGGCGTCGCCTGTCTCGAGTTCCACACCAAGATGAACGCGATCGACCCGGACGTGCTGGCCATGATCGGCCAGGCGGTCGCGACCGTGCAGAAGGGCGACCGGTTCCGGGCTCTCGTGCTCTACAACGAAGGCAGCAACTTCTCGGTCGGCGCCAATATCGGGCTCGCCCTGTTCGCCGCCAACATCGCCATGTGGCCCGCGATCGAGAACATGGTCCAGGCCGGGCAGCAGACCTACAAGATGCTGAAATACGCGTCTTTCCCGGTGGTCGGCGCGCCCTCGGGTATGGCGCTCGGCGGCGGCTGCGAGGTGCTGATGCACTGCGCGGCGGTCCAGGCCCACGCCGAGACCTATACGGGCCTCGTCGAGGTGGGGGTCGGCGTGGTGCCCAGTTGGGGCGGCTGCAAGGAGCTGCTGACCCGCTGGGCGCAGATGGAAAAGGGACCCAAAGGCCCGATGCCGCCCGTCGCCAAGGCCTTCGAAACGATCTCCATGGCCAAGGTGGCGAAATCCGCCGCCGAGGCCAGGGAGATGGGCTTTCTGCGCGAGGGAGACGGCATCACCATGAACCGGGACCGCCTGCTGGCCGACGCCAAGGCCAAGGCGCTGGCGATGGTCGAGGGATATGCCCCGCCCGAGCCCGTCGAGCTGACCCTGCCGGGATCCAGCGGCAAGACGGCCATGAACCTGGCGGTCGACGGATTTGCGCGCCAGGGGCTCGCGACGCCCCATGACGTGGTGGTCGCCGGCGCCCTGGCCGAGGTGCTCTCCGGCGACGACACCGACATCACGGCGACCGTCACCGAGGACCGCATTCTGGAACTCGAGCGGGCGGCGTTCATGAGGCTCGCGCGGACGCCGGCCACGCTCGCCCGCATCGAATACATGCTGGACACCGGCAAACCACTGAGGAACTGAGCCTATGGCCACCTATGAAGCACCGCTGCGCGACATGGCGTTTGTCCTGCACGAGCTGTTGGACATGGAACAGCTTGCCAAGCTGCCCGGCTATGAGGAGGCGACCCGCGACCTGATCGACGCCGTGCTCGAGGAAGGCGCCAAGTTCTGCGAGAACGAGCTGTTCCCGTTGAACCGGAGCGGCGACGAGGAAGGCTGCACCTATGAGAACGGCGTGGTGCGCACGCCCAAGGGGTTCAAGGAGGCCTATGCCGCCTTCACCGAAGGCGGCTGGCACGCGCTCTCCTTCGACACCGCCTATGGCGGCCAGGGACTGCCAAAGGCGCTCAACGTCGTTCTCGAAGAGATGATCTGCGCCGCGAACCTGTCCTTCGGCACTTATCCCGGCCTGTCGGGGGGCGCCTACAACGCACTCGAGCTGCATGGCAGCGAAGAGCTCAAGTCGCGCTACCTGCCCAAGCTCGCCGAGGGTACCTGGTCCGGCACCATGTGCCTGACCGAACCCCAATGCGGGACCGATCTGGGGCTGATCCGCAGCAAGGCCGAGCCCGGTGAGGACGGCAGCTACAAGATCACCGGCACCAAGATCTTCATCACCGCGGGCGAGCACGACTTGGCGGAGAACATCCTGCATCTGGTGCTGGCCCGGCTGCCGGACGCGCCGGAAGGCATCAAGGGCATCAGCCTGTTCCTGGTCCCCAAGTTCCTGCCCAAGGAGAACGGCAGTGCCGGCCCGCGCAACGGCGTGCAGTGCAGCGGCATCGAGCACAAGATGGGCATCGCCGCGTCCTCGACCTGCGTCATGAACTTCGACGAGGCGACGGGCTGGCTCGTGGGCGAGCCGCATCGCGGCATGCGCGCCATGTTCACCATGATGAACACCGCGCGTCTCGGCGTGGGCGTCCAGGGGCTCGGCCTCTCGGACGTCGCCTATCAGGGCGCTTGCGCATACGCCCGCGAGCGGCTGCAGGGCCGCGCGCTCACCGGTGCGAAGAACGCCCAGGCCGCCGCAGACCCGATCATCGTGCATCCCGATGTGCGCCGCATGCTGTTGACCATGCGGGCCAACACCGAGGCGGCCCGGGCGCTGGCCTATTGGATCGGCATGCAGGTGGACGTCTCGCTCAAGCATCCCGATGCGGAGGTGCGCGCCGAGGCCGAGGACCTGCTGGCGCTGATGACGCCGATCATCAAGGCGCGCTTCACCGACATGGGCTTCGAGTCGGCCAATCTGGGCGTCCAGGTTTATGGCGGACACGGCTACATCCGCGAGCACGGCATGGAGCAATATGTGCGCGACGCCCGCATCACCCAGATCTACGAGGGTACCAACGGGATCCAGGCGCTCGATCTGGTGGGCCGCAAGCTGCCCGCCCATACCGGGCGCATGCTGCGCCGGTTCTTCCATCCGCTGGCCGACTTCTTGGAGGAGGAGAAGTCGGATCCGGCCATGGCCGAGTTCACCAAGCCGCTCGCCAAGGCATTTGGGCGGCTGCAGGAAGGCACGACCTGGATCGCCCAGAACGGCCTGCGCGACCCGGAAGAGGCGGGCGCCGCGGCGGTCGACTATCTCAGGCTCTTCGCGCTGGTCGCCATGGGCTGGATGTGGGCCCGCATGGCCAAGCTGGCGCTGGCCCGACAGGACGGCGACGAGGCCGCGTTCTACAAGGCGAAGCTCGCCACCGGGCGCTTCTTTATGACCCGCATCCTGCCCGAGAGCGCCGCGCGTCTGGAGGCCATCAAGGCCGGCAAGGCGCCGCTCATGGAGCTGGCCGAAGCGGCGTTCTAGTAGTTTGTGAAAAAGTCCCTCGCTTTGCTCGGTGTACTTTTTCACAGTCAAGGAAGTAGCGAAAACAAGTCTTGGGGCGGCCAGGCGACTTGTTTTCACGTACTCTGGTCACGCTCATGACGGACGCGCCCGTCATGAGCGTGACCCGCATGCGCAGGGTCTTGCGGTCGAAGCCGCAACAGCCTGCACATCAGACACGGAAAAATCCGATGCAGAGCCGCCTCAAGTCGGATTTTTTCCTCAGTCCAAGCGGGAAAAAGTGCACTGAGGCCGAGCTACGCGAGGCCGAAAGACTTTTTCACGAACAGCTTTCTAGAGCCGGCGTCGGCCGCCCATCTGCTTTTCGAAATACTGCTGGTGGTAGTCCTCGGCCATCCAGAAGTCCGGCGCAGGCAGGATCTCCGTCACGATCGGGCGGGGGAAACGCCCGGCGGCCTCGAGCGCGTCTTTCGAGGCGCGTGCCGCCTGTTCCTGCGCGTCGTCGTGAAAGAAGATCGCGGAGCGGTACTGGCTGCCCATGTCGGGACCCTGCCGGTTGAGCTGGGTCGGGTCGTGCACCTGCCAGAACAGATTCAAGAGATCCTCGTAGGAAATCCGGGCCGGGTCGTATTCCACCTGGACCGCCTCGGCGTGTCCGGTGGTATCCGAGCACACTTCCTTGTAGCCCGGGTTGGCCGTGTGCCCGCCGGTATAGCCGACCGCCGTGGCCACGACGCCGTCGAGCCTGCGAAACGCCGCTTCGACGCCCCAGAAGCATCCGGCGGCAAAGGTTGCTTTTTCGGTCATGCCGATGCCTTTCGTGATGATCGTGCCCGAGCGGCACCCCTTGGCCCTGAAACTAAGACGATCTGACGATAAGCAAAGGCCCTTGGCAAGGGGGCGGCATCGTACAAGGGTTCGGGCTTTGTCGCGCCAGCTGAACCCTTGCCCCGGTCCCGCCCTGCCGACTGCGCGCGACGATCCCAGGCGTATTTCCGCCATGCACGGGTGTTGGCAGGGACGCTGCGCGCATGCGTCACAGTTTGTCGCGCTTGATCCTTGGGGGACGATGCTCCAAATTTGTGCGTATGCACCATAACCAAAGCATCGTCTCCTAGACTAGGCAGTCCATGGAAAACGAGATCGGCATCCCAACCGCCAAGTTTCAGATCGGCGACATCGTCAAGCACCGCTTCTTTCCGTTTCGCGGCGTAATCTTCGATGTGGATCCGGTGTTCGCCAACACGGAGGAATGGTGGCTGTCGATCCCGGAGGAGATGCGGCCGCGCAAGGACCAGCCCTTCTACCACCTCCTGGCCGAGAACGAAGAGACCACCTATACCGCCTACGTTTCGGAGCAGAACCTGCTGCCCGACGAGACCAGTGGCCCGGTGTCCCATCCGGAGATCGACGACATCTTCATGGGCATCGAGAACGGCCGCTACGTGCTCCGCTCCCACACCACCAACTGATCGCCGCGCAGCGCCGCCGCCCTGCGTTTACGCGGAGCTGGCCGTCGTGCTACGATTCCGGTCATGGAGGATTGGCTTACATCCGCCTCGTCTCCCCCGGCCGGTGACCGGGCCACGCCTCTGGGCAGGCGGTTCGCGCTTGGCCTGCTCGATGCCGCCGCCGCGCTGTTGGCGGGCCTCTGTCAAGTCTTCGATGTGACTCCCGACAGCCTGCGTCGATCGCGGCGCGGCAACCAACCGCCGCCGTCCGGCGGTCCGGGCGCCTTCTGAGGCTGCCGCGCGCCCGCGGCTCTCGCTTTCCGGTGTCCTGAAGCTCGATGTCGCCTTTGTTCGATCCCCGCCGTCCCGGTTTCCTGGCCGATCCCTATCCCGATTTCGCCGCGCTGCGCGCGCGCGAGCCCGTGCACTGGTGCGAGGGTCTCAAGAGCTGGGTGATCACCGGCTACGATCTGTGCAAACAGGCGCTCAACGACCCGCAACTGTCGGCCGACCGGATCTCGCCGTTCCGGGACAGCCTGGGCGAAACCGAGCGCCGGCGCATTGGCGACCTTTTGGCCATGTTGGAGGATTGGATGGTGTTCGCCGATCCGCCCCGGCATACCCGCTTGCGGCGGGCGGCCAATCAGATCTTTCCACCGCGCGTCATGGAAGGTATGGCCCCGCGGGTGCAGGCGATCGTGGCCGGACTGATCGACGGCATGGCGGAGCGGCGCGCCGGCGACCTGATCCGCGATTTCGGCTTTCCGCTGCCCGTCATGGTGATTGCCGACATGCTGGGGCTGCCGCTCGAGGATCAGGACAAGTTCAAGGTCTGGTCGGACGATCTCGCCACCTTCGTCGGCAGCGCCCAGCTTACGCCGGACAAGCGCGCGCGCGCGCAGGACAGCGCCAGGGCCATGTGCGACTACGTGCATGCGGCCGTCGCGGCGCGCCGACGGGAGCCGCGGGACGACCGACTGACCCGGTTGATGGCACTGGCCGACGAAAGCGGCGAGCTTAGCGAGCGGGAGATGGTGGCGACCTGCGTGTTGTTGCTGTTCGCGGGCCACGAGACCACGACCAACCTGATCGGTAACGGCATGCTGGCCCTGATGCGGCACCCGGCCGAGCTCGAAGGGTTACGCCGCCAGCCGGAGCTGACCGAGGCGGCGGTCGAGGAAATGCTGCGCTATGACGGACCGACCTTGGCGATGACGCGTATTGCGCTCGAAGACGTGGACTATGGCGGCACGACGTTTCGCAAGGGCGACCGGATCTTTGTCTTTCTCGCCGCCGCCAACCGGGATCCGGCGCGGTTTCCGGACCCGGACAGGCTGGACATCGCACGCGAGGACAACCGGCATCTTACCTTCGGCTATGGCATTCATTTCTGTCTCGGCGCGCCGCTCGCGCGGCTCGAAGGGCGAATCGCCATCCGGGCCCTGCTGGCGCGGCTCGGTGCGCCGGCGTTGGCGGAGCCGGCCCCGGAATGGATCGATTCCCTCTCGCTGCGGGGCGTCGGCGCCCTGCCGGTGACCTTCCCGTCTTGATCCGATTGCCGCGGCGCCTCGGTTTTGCCACTGTTTTTCCCTAGTTTTTACGCCGGTGCTTCTGTATCAAGGGGAATCGCCGCTGCATATCTGCGCGGTTCCGGGCTAGAGGGGTCGATGAGCGAAGAAGTCGGTTGGGCGCTGCCGCTCGACATCAGCTGCTCGAAGGGGTTCGTTGACTGGCTGAGTGACACCGGCGTGAGCGTGGTCTTCACGGCCCCGCGTTCCGGCAAGATCTACTTCGTCGGTCTGAACGAGAACCGGACGCTCTCGGTGTTCGAGCGCGGCTTCGAGAAGGCGCGCGCGATCCACGGCGTGCACGACACCTTGTATCTCGGATCTCTCTACCAGCTCTGGCGTTTCGAGAACGTATTGAGCGAAGGTCAGGAGGCCGAAGGCTACGACCGGCTCTATCTGCCCCAGACCGCCTACACGACGGGCGATCTCGATATCCACGACATCGCCACGGACGATCAAGGCGAGATCTATTTCGTCAACACGCTGTTCAACTGTATCGCCACGGTCAGCGACCGGCACAGCTTCCTGCCGGTCTGGCGGCCGTCCTTCGTCGAATCACTGACCGCGGGCGACCGCTGTCATCTGACCGGGATGGCGATGGTCGACGGCGAGATCGCCTATGCCACGGTCGCGGGCCGATCCGATCGGGTCGACGGCTGGCGCGACGACGTCTGGGACGGCGGCAGCCTGATCGAGGTCCCGTCTGGCCGAACCGTGGTCTCAGGCCTGTCGCTGCCGCACGGACCGCGCTTCCGCGATGGCAAGCTGTGGCTGATGGATTCGGGCAGCGGCCATTTCGGCCATGTGGACCTGGACCGGGGCGTCTTCGAGCCCATGGTGCTTTGTCCCGGCTATCTGCGCGACATCGATTTCGTCGACCGGTTTGCCGTGGTCGCGATCTCGGCCCGGCGCGACGGCGTGGTCATCGACGGTCTCAAGCTGGGCGGCAATCTGGAAGAGAAGAACGCCTATCCGCAATGCGCGATCGCGGTGATCGACCTGGAGGAAGGCGCTTTGGTCCACTGGATGCGGCTGACCGGCTCGATCCAGGAGATCGGCGGCGTGGCCGCGCTCGAGGGCTCGCGCCGACCGGCCGCCATCGGCCTGATGACCGACGAGGTCTGCCGCGTGCTGAGCGTCGGTCCGGACCACGCTCTGCCAGCCGGCCGCCATCAGATGCCACGACGTCAGGCCGGCGGCTAAGCCCGCACTCCACAGCCTTTGATCCACCCCCGCGCCAACCCTCCCTTTTCGAGGGGGAGGGGGCACTTGTCTGTGGGGCCTGGTATGTTCCCTCCCGCCTTGTGGAGGAGGCGCAGGCGGGCCGCGCGTCAACCCTCGCGCCGGTCCAGCATGCCGCGCATCATCCGGCCCGCCCCGGGCACGACCACCCCGCGCGGCAGATAGCGTCCGATCACGCTGGTCAGGCGGTTCTTGGTCGACGGCAGGCAGACCGTCGTCCGGCCGAGGCTGGCGAGCGCCCGCCGGGCCACCCGCTCGGGCGTCGCGATCAGGGAGAGCGCCTCCATCGCCATGCCGGCGCGGTCGAAGAAATCCGTGTCCGTCGCCCCGGGACAGAGCGCCAGCACGTCCACCGGCGCCCCGCTGAGCTCCTGCGCCAGCGCCTCGGCGAAGTGCAGGTCGAACGCCTTGCTCGCCGCATAGGTGGCCATGAAGGGCACAGGCTGGAAGCCCGCCACGCTCGAGACGATGATGACGCCGGCACGGGCCTCGGGCCGGGCGCGCGCCAGCATGTCGGGCAAGAGCGCGCGGGTGATCACCACCGGGGCCAGCACGTTGACTTCGACCATCGCCCGTTCCGTCGCCGCAGGGTTCTCGCCGAAGGGGCCCAGCCGGCCGAGGCCGGCATTGTTGATCAGCAGGTCGACCGGGAACTGCCGGGCCCAGTCGATGACCGCTTCTCGGCCCGCCTCGGTGGCCAGGTCGGCGGCGCGGGTCTCGACCGTCCGATCCGGCCTCGCCAGACGCTCGGCGCGCGCGGCCAGGCGCGCCTCGTCCCGGCCGGTGAGCAAGAGCCCGGTCTCGGCAGGCAGGGCCTCGGCAAAGGCGGCACCGATCCCACGGGAGGCGCCGGTGATCAAGGCAAGCGTGTGCGGCATGGCAGGGTCCTGGATGGCAAGCGATCGATCCCGCCACTGTAATCACCGCGACAGGCGCAGCAAAGCGGGCCCGCGCTTGACGCGAAGGCAGGCCGTTCTTGTAACGCCGCCCCGGCCCTAGCCCATCGAGGGGGAGGGAGAAGTTCGTGTGGCAGCTTGATCGATTTCCCTCCCCCTTGTGGGGGAGGCAGAAAGCGGGACGCCGCGCCGCCGCGGGCGGTTGCGCCGCGCCGCCGCCTGTGCTTGATCACGGCAGCACCGGCAAAAGGGCGGAGCCATGGCCAGCTTCAAGACCATCGACGATCTGGACGTGCGCGGACAGCGGGTGCTGTTGCGCGCCGATCTCAACGTGCCCATGGCGGACGGCGCGGTCAGCGACGCGACCCGCATCACACGGCTTGCGCCCACCGTCACCGAGCTCGCCGAACGCGGCGCGCGGGTCGTGGCGATGTCCCATTTCGGCCGGCCCAAGGGCCAGATGGTCCCGGAGATGTCGCTCGGGCCCGTGGTCGAGGCGCTTGCGGACGCGCTCGGCCGGGAGGTGGCGTTCGCGCCGGATTGCGTCGGGCCGGCGGCGGCCCAGGTCGTCGACACGCTGCCCGAGGGCGGCGTCGCGCTCTTGGAGAACCTGCGCTTTCATGCCGGCGAAGAGGCCAACGACCCGGCGTTCGCCACGGGGCTCGCCGCCCTCGGCGATCTTTACGTCAATGACGCCTTTTCCGCGTCGCACCGCGCGCACGCCTCGATCGTCGGCCTGCCGCAGCGGCTGCCGGCGGCGGCCGGGCGGCTCCTGCAGGCTGAGATCGAGGCGCTGACGGCCGCGCTGGAGAACCCCGCCCGGCCGCTCATGGCGGTGGTCGGCGGGGCCAAGATCTCGACCAAGCTGGCGCTCTTGGCCAACCTCACCGCCAAGGTGGACCTCCTGGTGATCGGCGGCGGCATGGCCAACACCTTTCTGCACGCCCGAGGGGTGGCGGTCGGCGCGTCCCTGTGCGAGCCCGACCTGGCCGACACCGCGCGCGAGGTGATGGCCCGGGCCGAGGCTGGCGGCTGCGAGATCCTGCTGCCAACGGACGCGGTGGTGGCGGGCAAGCTGGCGCCGGGCGCCGAGACCCGGACGGTGGCAATCGACGCGGTACCGGACGACGCCATGATCCTGGATGTGGGGCCGGACAGCGCCCGGGATCTGGCGGCGCGGCTGGAGGACTGCCGCTCGCTGGTCTGGAACGGGCCATTGGGCGCCTTCGAGACGCCGCCCTTCGATGCCGGCACCGCGGCCGTGGCGCGTCGCGCCGCCGATCTGACTCGGTCGGGACGCCTCTTGAGCGTGGCCGGTGGTGGTGACACGGTGGCGGCCTTGGCCCAGGCCGGGGTGCTGGACGCGTTCTCCTACGTCTCGACGGCGGGCGGGGCGTTCCTGGAATGGCTCGAAGGCAAGGAGCTGCCGGGCGTCGCGGCGCTCGAGGCCGCCGCGTGACCGGTCGGGGCCGGGGATACTCTAGCCGTCCGCCGCTTCGTCTGTTTCGAGCCGCTTGATGGCGTAGAGGTAGTCCGGGTCCATCCGCCAGCGCTGCACGACATAGAGCGCGACCTTTTCCTTGACCCGGTCGAACAGCGCCAGCGCGCGGGGCAGTTCCTGCGGATCGACGCTCTTGTCGCCCGGCCGCGCCTGGCGGCTGAGCAACAGGATCGAGGCGAAGTCGGCTTTGGCGACGCCGGCAGATTTGCAGGCGATGGCCAAGGCCTGTCCGCCCGGCTCATAGATGAAGCGCCGGATCTGCTTCAACGGCAGTCCGGCCATCTCCGCGAGCAGGCCCTCGAACAGGGCGACCTCGCCTTCGCGCAGGAGATCGATGAGGAAGCGGGGTGACAGCGCGTTGGCGTGCGCCAGGAGTTCGGCGAGCTCCACCGGGCGCGGCTGGCCGAGCCGGGAACGCTCGCGGATCTCGTCCATGAGCTGCTCGGCGGTCGGCCCCAGATTGGCGTCGAGCACGGGGGCTTCGATCTCGAAATTCACCAGGATGTACTCGCGCAGCGAGGCGGACACCACAGCGTACATGCGCGCTGCGAGGTCGGCCGGCAGCTCCTCCCTGCGGACCAGAGGCTCCCGGTAGGCGCCGATGGTCTGCGACTGCTCCACCAGGAACTCGAGCGCCGGCTCGGAAATATGGGCGCCGGTGTTCTCCAACAGCGTCCGCACCACCGAGGTGTCGCCGCGCTCGACCAGCTCGTCCGAGACCGCCTCGCTGACCTCATCGCGCATGGCGATCGACAGCATGTGCTGTCGCGTCCGGTGGTGGATGATCTCGATCAGGTCGGGGTCCTGCAGCAGGCTGCTGCGCTTGAGGATCGGATAGGCGACCCGGAACTCGTCATTCGCCAGCGCCAGGATCAGACCGCGGGGCGCCTGGGGAACGTCCGCCAGCCGATCCGCCAGCGCCGCTTTGACCGACTGCTCGACGTCGTTGACGAGCCGCACCAGGATGTCTTCCATCAGCGACCGTTCGCCCTCGGTCAGCTCCCGGCTGGTTCCGCCGAACAGGTCGCCGACCTGGCGCAACAACGCGGCCCGGCCCTGGGACGACTTGTCCCGCGCCAGCGCCAGCAGTGCCTCGGCATCCAGCTCCGGCTCTGCGGCGTAGTCTTCCAGCTGTTGTGCGACGGCCAAGACGATGATCCCCCAAGGCAGGAGTCGAGCGAGCCAAAAATCCTAAATACAAGATATTATTGAATTATTAATTCCATAAATGCTGGAGATCGGCCCAAGTCGCTGTTCGGGCTTCATTTTCAGTGTCGCAAGAGATAGTCGCCGGGGCGGCTCTACTTTAGCGTGCCGGCGGCCCGGTTTACCTGGTATTAGCCAATATTGCTTGCCGTAGGCGGGCGCGAATTGAGCGGTCGCCGCTCTATCCGGAGCGCAGCAAAAAGTGGCAGTTGGCGGTGGCGATGGGCCGGTCGGCCTCGTCCTGCCAGGCCTCGACCGCGACCGTGGCGATGCGCCGGCCCTGCTTGGTGACGATCCCGCGGGCGAAGCTGTCCTTGGGCCCGGCCGGGCGCAGATAGTCGATGGTGATGTTGATGATCTTCGGCACCGAGACCGTCTCGCGCGCCCAAAGCAGTTCGATGATGGCGGCGGTCTCCAGGAAGGCGCCGACCACGCCGCCGTGCAGCGCCGGCAGCGCCGGGTTGCCCAGGTTGCGCTCGTTGTAGGCGAGACGGGTGATGACCCGGCCGTCCGTCTCCTCGGCGCTGATGCCGAGAAAACCCGCATAGGGGATCGCCTGGGAGATCAGGCCAAGGTCCCGCTCGCGGCGGGCCTGTTCGAGGATCGATTCCAGGGTCATCGCGGCCGCCGGTCCGCTTCCAGGCCGCCGCCCACGCTCTTGACCACGAAGGACGCCTGGCAGGCGGCCACCGGGTCGTCCTCGCCCTCATCGGCGTGATAGGCGCTGGCGCGCACGAAGGCCACCTGGCGGGTCATGCGAAAGCACTCGGCCCGGGCCAACACGTCCTTGCCCGGCGTGGCCGGCCGCAGATAGTCGATGCGCAGATCCAGGGTGGCGATGGGGCCGGGCTCGGCCATCGCGGCCAGCACCGCGAGCCCCGCGGCCGAATCGATCAAGGTGGTCACGGCGCCGCCGTGCAGCACCCCCGATTCGACGTCGCCCACCAGAGTTTCCTGATAGGGCAGGAGCATGACCGCGACCCCGTCGCCGATCTCCAGCGCGCGCATGGAGAGCGCCCGGATATGAGGGATGATGGCTTCGTAGCCGAGCCTGAGGTCGTTCATGGGCGGGGGCCTGGATCCGAACGGAATCGGGCTCACTATGGCGATTTCCCCGCATTCGGCAAGCCGCATGGGTCCGGCTGCCGGACGTTTGCCGCGAATTTTACCTTTTGTTCATCTCCGCCCGGCTAGCGTGCCGGGGTCTCGATCCAGCCCCAGATCCATGACCATCCAGCCCACCTCCTCGCTCCTGCAAGCCATCACCAAATCTGCCCATACCGCGGCGCAGAGGCCGGTTCCGCCCGGGCCGGACCCGGTCCGGCCCACGGCACCCGCGCGTCCCGCGGAGGCCCCGGCCGGTGCGTCCAAGGCGCGCGCGGCGGACCCGGCGGAGCTGGCCCGGGCCCAGGACGCTTCGCGGCTGCCCAAGGCGGACCAGACGCCGCCCGCGCCCAGGCCCGATCTGCCGCGCGGCTCGATCATCGATATCCTGGCCTAGGCCGACCCGAAGAACCCCGAGCGTTCGGACCGCACCGCAGGCGCGCTTGCCTTGCCTGGGCTTGGGGATCAGATTAGCGCCATGAGCGACCCGAGCGTCCCGCCCGATTTCCGCCGCGCCGTCCCCGACGGCGACAACCGCGAGCGTCTCGTCTGCGAGACCTGCGGCCATATCCAGTACGACAACCCGAAGGTCGTGGTCGGCTCGGTCGCCACCTGGGAGGATCGCATCCTCATGTGCCGGCGTGCGATCGAGCCGCGCAGCGGCTTCTGGACCCTGCCGGCGGGCTATCTGGAGCTCAACGAGACCACCGAGGCGGGCGCCGCTCGTGAGGCCTGGGAGGAGGCGCGGGCGAGGATCGAGATCGTTGGGCTGATGGCGGTCTACAACGTGCCCCGGATCAGCCAGGTGCAGCTCTTTTATCGGGCGCGGCTCTTGTCCGACAAGATCGCGCCCGGCGAGGAAAGCACCGCGGTCGCGCTCTACCGCTGGAACGAGATCCCCTGGGACGACCTAGCCTTTCCCAGCGTGACCTGGGCGCTCGAGCAGCATCGCGAGATCGGCGACGCCGAGACCTTCGCGGTGCGCGGCAACCCGCCCGGCGAGACCGGCGATATGCGGTAGGGGCGGCGGCCCCAATCGGGAGAACCACTGCTCACCCTCCAACTTCGTCCTTCGACTGCCCCGCTTCATCTTGAGGAGCGCCTTTGGCGCGTCTCGAAAGAGAAGCGCGGCGCTCAGGATGAAGGGCTCAGCATGAGGGTGAGCTAACTCAGCGACCCCCTCATCCTGAGCTTGTCGAAGGATGAGGCTGCCGCCATCAGAAGCCGCAAGGCACTGGCTGCTGTGCGTTCCGCCCGAGCTATCTGGCGACCTGCTACTCCGCGGGCTCCTGGGCCTCGGGCGGCTGGTGCCGGTTGATGAAGGGCATCTGGGAGAGCGCGAAGACGAAGGTCAGCGGCAGGAAGCCGAACACCTTGAAGTTGACCCAGACATCTGTGCTCATGGTGCGCCAGACCATCTCGTTGACCATGGCCATGGCGACGAAGAAAAAGGCCCAGCGCAGGGTCAGCCGGCGCCAGCCCTCGTCGGTCAGCTTGAAGGCCATCTCGAACACGGGCTTCAGGAAGGCGCGCTTAATGGCCAGCCCGCCGAACAGGATCGCGGCGAAGATCGAATAGACGATGGTCGGCTTCATCTTGATGAAGGTCTCATCCGCGAGCCAGAGCGTGAGCCCGCCGAAGATCGCGATCACCACCGCGCTGATCAGCGGCACCTTGGGGATGCGCTTGGTGCGCGCCCAGGAGAAGCCCACGGCGATGGCGGTGGCCACCATGATCACCGCCGTGGCCGTCATGATGTCGGCCATGTAGTAGGCGATGAAAAAGGCGGCCAGTGGCCCCATCTCGATCAGGGCCTTAAGGCCGGGGCTCCCGACTCCGGGCGCATCGATTGCGCTAGCCGCACAGGCCGCGCCAGCCGCGCTGGGGTTGGCGGCGGGCTTGTCAGCGGAAACTTGCTCGGTCGTCGGGTCCATGACGCTGCCTATATAAGGGCACGGGCGGCCCGCCGCCACCTTTGCGGCTCAGAGATGCAAAAGCACGATGCCGCCCGCGACGACCGCGGCCGCCAGCACCCGGCGCCGGCCGAAGGGCTCGCCCAGAAAAAGCGCACCCATGGCGGCGCCGAACACCACGCTGGTCTCCCTGAGCGCGGCGATCGGTGCGATCGCCCCGAGGGACAGCGTCCAGACGATCAATCCATAGGAGGTCACCGTCATCAGCCCGGCCAGCACGCCCGGACGCCAATGGTCCCGCAGGTAAACGCGGGCCTCGCGCCGGGCCAGGAGGAAGGCGCCGGCCGCGAAGGGCGCGCTCATCAGGAAATTGACCCAGGCGACATAGCCGAGCGCGCTGCCCGCCGCGCGCACGCCCAGCGCATCCGTAATGGTGAAGGCGCCGATGGTCGCGCCGGTGGCGAAGGCGAACAGGATGGCCCGGGGATCGCGTCCGGCCCCATGAGTCCGGCCGAGGGCCAGACTGCCGACGCCCAGCGCGATTAGCAGCACGCCCGCCCCCGCGGCCAGGCCCAGCGCCTCGCCTGCCAGCGGTCCCACCAGGGGGGCGACCAACAGCGGACTCAGCCCCCGGGCGATCGGGTAGACCTGGGACAGATCGCCGAACCGGTAGGCCAGCACCAGGAAGCTGAAATAGCCCGTGTGGATGATGGCGGAGAGCGCGAGATAGGGCCAACTCTCGGGCGCCGGCGGGACGACGAACGGCGTCAGCGCGAGCCCGCCCAAGGACGCGGTGCCGACCACCAGGGCCGGCGTCAGGATGCGATGGGTCTCGCGTCCGCTCGAGGCTTTGAGGATGGCGTTCCAGCTTGCGTGCAGCAGGGCGGCCAGCAGCACGATCAGCGTGAGCTGGACCTGGGCCGCGATCTCAGCCCTCCAGCCCCATCAGGCTCCTGGCGAAGTCGCGGGCGTCGAAGGGGCGCAGGTCGTCGGCCCCCTCGCCGACGCCGACGGCGTGCACCGGCAGGCCGAAGCGGTCGGCCAGCGCCACCAGCACGCCGCCGCGGGCGCTGCCGTCGAGCTTGGTCACCACCAGGCCGGTGACCTCGGTCATCTCCTGGAAGGTCTGCACCTGGGCGTGCGCGTTCTGGCCGGTGGTCGCGTCCAGCACCAAGAGGCAGCTCTGCGGCGCGGCGGCATCCAGCTTGCGCAGCACGCGGATGATCTTCTCCAGCTCGGCCATAAGGTCGGCCCGGTTGTGCAGCCGTCCGGCGGTGTCGATCAAGAGCACGTCCGTGCCCTCGGCCCGGGCCTGCTCCAGCGCGTCGTAGGCGAGCCCGGCGGAGTCCGAACCCTGCTCCCGCGCCAGCACCGGGACGCCGATGCGCTCGCCCCAGATCTTGAGCTGGTCGATGGCCGCGGCGCGAAAGGTGTCGCCGGCGCAGAGCAGCACCGACTTGCCCTCTTCCTTGAAGACCTTGCCCAGTTTGCCGATGGTGGTGGTCTTGCCGGTGCCGTTGACGCCGACCACCAGCACCACGTGCGGCTTGGCCGCGGGATCGATCGCCAGGGGCCGGGCCACGGGCGTGAGGAGACCGGCGACGTCTTCGGCCAGCGCCTCGCGCACCTCCGTGCTGGTGACGTCCTTGTCGAACTTGCTCCGGCCCAGGTTCGAGACCAGGCGCGCGGCCGTGGCCGGGCCCAGATCGGCGGTGATCAGCACCTCTTCGAGCTGTTCCAGCGCGATGTCGTCGAGCCGCCTGCGGGTGACCGCCCGCACGAGCCGCTGGCCCAGCCCCGCCTTGCGCTCCGGTTCCGGTGCCGCCGGTTCGGCCGGCACCTCGGCGGGCGCTTCTTCGGCGCCGCCCTCGATCACCTCGTCGATGCCGTGGGTGATCTTGTCCTGGGACTTGCCGAGCCCGGCCTTCAGGCGGGCGAACCAGCCCTTGCGGTCTTCGGCTGCGGACTCGGAGGCCTCGGACCTGTTCTTCCCGAACATCAGGCGGCGCGGGCCAGGAGCTGGCGGCCGGTCGTGCCGGTGACTTCGATCGGGACGACGTCGCCTGGCTCGGCTCGCCCGTCGAGCTGGGCCATGGCGAACGGGTCGGTGCGCGCGGTGGTCTCGGTCTCGACCAGCGCCGGGACGGTGCGCCCCACCTGCGTCGCCAGATAGCGCGCCACGGCGTCCTCGCCCGCCTTGCGCAGGCGCGCGGCCCGGTCCTTGCGCACCCGTCCGTCGACCTGCGGCATGCGCGCGGCCGGCGTGCCGCGGCGGGCCGAATAGGGAAAGACGTGCAGCCAGACGAGCCCGCAGTCCGCCACCAGGCGCAGCGTGCTCTCGAACATCGCCTCGGTCTCGGTCGGGAAGCCAGCGATCAGGTCGGCGCCGAGCACGACGTCGGGGCGCAGCCGGCGCACCCGGTCGCAGAATTCGACCGCCTGGGCCCGGCTGTGCCGGCGCTTCATGCGCTTCAGGATCACGTCGTCGCCCGCCTGCAGCGAGAGGTGCAGATGCGGCATGAGCCGCGGCTCCGAGGCGATCAGGTCCAGCAGCGCCGGGTCCACCTCGGCCACGTCGATGGAGCTGAGCCGCAGGCGTTCCAGCTCCGGCACCTGGGCCAAGAGCCGGCGGATGGTCTGGCCGAGCGTCGGCCGGCCGGGTAAGTCCTTGCCGTAATCGGTGATGTCGACCCCCGTCAGCACGACCTCGCGGTAGCCGTTCGCGGCCAGCTCCCGGACCTGCTCGACGATGCGTCCCAGCGGCACCGAGCGGCTGTTGCCGCGGCCGAACGGAATGACGCAGAAGGTGCAGCGGTGGTCGCAGCCGTTCTGCACCTGGACGAAGGCGCGGGCGCGGCCTTCCAGCCCGGTGATCAGATGGCCGGCGGTCTCGCGCACCGACATGATGTCGTTGACGACCACGTCTTCGGTGGCCTCGGGCCGCCAGTTGCGGGCGACCAGCTTGTCCTCGTTGCCGAGCACCTGGTCCACCTCGGGCATGGCCGCGTAGGCGGCCGGATCGATCTGCGCCGCGCAGCCGGTGACGATGATGCGGGCTTCGGGCCGCGCGCGCCGGGCCTTGCGGATCGCTTGGCGCGCCTGGCGCTCGGCCTCCCCGGTCACGGCGCAGGTGTTGACGATGACCGCGTCGGCGAGCCCGGCCGCGCCGGCGAGCCCGCGCATGACCTCGGACTCGTACGCATTGAGGCGGCAGCCGAAGGTGATGACCTCGGGCGCGCTCACGATCCCGCTCCGTTCAGGAGCGCGGCGTCCAGCACGCCGTCGAAGCTCCGCGTCACCGGACCGGTCATCAGCACATGGCCGTCCTCGAGCCACTCGATCTCGAGCGCGCCCCCGTCCACGGCGACGGTCGCCCGGCGCTCCGTGAGATTGCGCCGGGCGGCGGCGACCAGCGCGGCGCAGGCGCCCGAGCCGCAGGCGCGGGTGATGCCGACGCCCCGCTCCCAGACGCGGAGACGCAGGCGGTCGGGCGCGATCACCTGGGCGACGCCGATATTGGCGCGCTGCGGGAAGAGCGCATGGCGCTCGAGCCTGGGCCCCAGCTTGGCGAGCGCAACCGCCTCGGCGTCGTCGACGAAGAACACCGCGTGCGGGTTGCCCATGTTGACCCCGACCGGATCGGCGAGCGGACCCTCGGAGAGCGGCAGATGCAGCGTGTCGCAGGCCTCGGCCAGGGGGATCTCGTCCCAGTCGTACCGGGCCGGCCCCATGTCCACGGCGATCAGGCCGTCGCCGCGCGCGTCCGCGTCCAGAAGCCCGGCCTCGGTCTCGAGCACGACATGGTCCTTGCCGCTCTCGGCCATGAGCAGCGCGGCGACGCAGCGGGTGCCGTTGCCGCAGGCGGCCGATTCGCTCCCGTCCGTGTTGAGAAAGCGCAGAAAGGCGTCGGCCAGGCCGGTCTCGGCCGGCTGAATCAAGATGAGCTGGTCGAAGCCCACGCCGGTGTGCCGGTCGCCGATGGCCCGGGCCGCGGCCGGCGAGACCTCGAGCGGGCGCGCGCGGCCGTCGAGGACGACGAAGTCGTTCCCGAGCCCGTGCATCTTGATGAATGGCTGCCCGCTCATGCTGGCGGTTATATGGCGCGGGCGGTGCGCAAGTCCAACCGTTTCCTGGGGTTAGCGTCCGACCAGCAACGTGGCCAGCGCCTTCGCACTGGGCGCCGGCGATGCGAGGACTGCGAGGACAACGGGCTCACAGCACGTCCGCGAACATGGTCTTGTAGTGCCGGTACCAATCGCTCTGAAAGCGCTCGTCCGGATCGTACTTTCGTTTCAGTCGCAGGAACTCGACGAACTGCGGATGGCAGCGCATGATCTGATCCCGGCGCGCCCAGCGGTGATAGGTGAGGTAGTAGCTGCCGTTGTGCCTGAGGGCGCGGTCGATCAGCCGCTGGAAATCGGTCGCCGCCTTGGCCAGCCCCTCGGCGGTGTGCGGGATGTGCAGATTGAAGATCACGCAGGCATAGGGCTGTTTCGCCCAGGCGAGAAAGCTCTCGCTGTCCCGCTCGATCAGGCGGATGGTGCCGTAGATGAAGGCGACCTCGTGGGACAGGAAATCCTGCCGGACCTGGTCCATGAAGTTCGCAAGCGCCGGCCGCGGCACGTAGATCTCGCTGATCATCTCCGTCGCGGGAACGGCGGCATCCATCGCTCGATCAAGGACCCGATGGTAGTCGTCGACGTAAACGCTCATCTGGTGGGTGTCGGACCAGTAGGTCTGACCGGACGTTGACATGTAGTACCGGGAGTAGAACTCGAACGCTTGGCGCCGGTCGGTGTGCGCGAGCGTCAGAAGCTTGATCCAGTCCGCCTCCGACAGCGCCGCCTGCCCCTCGGGAATGGGCGTGGCGGGATCGACCGGCCGGTAGCAGGAAAAGACGCCCTGGCGCAGGAACCCCTGGGAGGTCTCGTCCGTCGAGAACTGGAAGTCGCCATAGGTAAAGCCGGCGGCAATGCGATCCTCGAAGGCCGGCATGAGGTCGTCGATCTCAATGATCTCGACGATGCGGCGCAGCTTGGTGCGGGGTGCGAGACGCAGCTTCACCGAGGCGATCGCGCCGAACAGGCCGTAGCCGCCGATGGCCAGGCGGAAGAGCTCGGCGTTCTCCGTCCGGCTGCAGGTCCTTGCGCGTCCGGTCGCATCGATCAGGACGAAGGACTCCACGTCCTGGATGAAGGGTTTCATATTGAGGCCGCGGCCGTGCACATTGGCCGCCAGCGCCCCGCCGATGCTCAAGCGGTCGGCGCCGGTCTGCTTTTGCACGATGCCCCAGGGCCGGGCGCTGCCCCGTTGGCTCGCGAGCAGATAGCCGACAAGCGCGGGCCACTGGATGCCCGCCTCGACGTCGACCACACCGTTCTCCTGGTCGAAATCGAGCACGCGGGTCATGGCGTTCATGTCCAACAGGGTGGTGTCCTGGCCGAACTGCTGGCCGCCCATGGCGTGACCGCCGCTAGCGATGCTGATCGCCGCGTCGTCCCGGCGCGCCTCGCGTATGGCGGCCCGAAGATCCTCCGTCGATCGCGGTCGGACGATCCGGCGAACCTGCGTCGGATTAAGCTTGCTGTGAATGTCGTTGACCCAGATGCGGGCCTGTTCCGCAGCGCGCGGGCCGGAGCCGATCGGCCAGGCGAGCGAGGCGGGAAGCGTGGCAAGCAGCCGCAGCAGAGTCCGGCGGTCCATCGCGATCATGGGGCTGACGCTACAGGTTGGATGTTGGGAGGCATGCGCGTGCGCGCGGCGGTGACGCGCTCTGAATGCGGCGACGTCATGAGCTCCGTGTTGCTCACGCCGCACCAAACATCGGCATTGAGACCGCGTAATACGAAGGGCTGGACTTGAGTTTCGCCAAAGTCGCGCCGCAATTGTCAGAAAACATATCAGGTAGCGTCAGTACGCCATGAATACGAGCAAAAGATGAAGATTTGCCGAGCGAGGTATTCAATGAAGTCCCCCCACTCAAAGATCTTGGCGATAGCCCTGACACTTGGGCTGGCCGCGTGCCAGACCGGTCCGCAATGGAGCTCGGGCCGCGCCTACATTGAAAAGTACGAGCAGGCCGCCGGCACGCGCACGGTCGGCATGGACGCGGAAATCCGCAAAGCGGCCAATGTCGAGCCGAGCCTCAAGTTCCCAGCGCGCATCGGTCTCGCCCGGATCGAGCGTGGCCGGCTCACTGGCATTCCGCCGCAAGAGGCAGATGCCTGGCTCGCGCTGGCCAAGCGGCTCGGGCCCGCCTTCGGCGACTTCGTCCCGATTTCACCTTTGGTCGTCGGGCTCGCCAGCGCCGATAGGTCTCCCCCTCGGCCCAGCTATCGAAACTACGAAGTGTCCCGGGTGCGGCAAGTGGTGCAGGACATCCGCCTCGGTGCGGCGCGCCAGCATGTGGACGTGATCCTGATCTACGAGCTCTACAGCACGGGGGCGGACAGGGCCACGGTCCTGTCGGTCGCCGATCTGACCATCGTCGGCGCCTTCCTGATGCCGAGCCGCGCGCTCGAGGCGCGGGGCATCGCCCAGGCCGCGCTGATCGACGTGCGGGACGGCTACCACTATGGCAGCACCCAGGCCGTGGTCACGGATGCCGATTTCGTGCCCAATGTGGGCTCCTCGGACCGGCGCGGGGAGCTGGAACACGATGCCCGGACGGCCGCGGCCGTGGCGCTCACGGACAAGGTCGAGGATCTGGCGCATGGTCTCTACAGACGAGTTCAGCAAGCGCAATCAACGCGGTAGGATCAGGCGCCTGATCGCGGATTTCCCGGATGTCCGGCCGGCGAATGCCCGCGCCCGGCCTTGACAGCCGGCACCGGTAACCCTAGGTTCCGGCTCAATTCTGGGCTTTGCGAGTCCTCCCGCTCCCGAGGGGGCCCGCCCGTCCGCGAGGATTCGCGCACGGGCGCCGTTGTGGTTTGGGTTCGCTCCAAAACTTCATGCTGAGCCTGTCGAAGCATGAGGAAAGGCGTCAGCGGCCTCGCCCTTCGACAGGCTCGGGACGAGGCGTGAGGAAACCGGAGAGTAAATGTTCGAAAGCCTGAGCGCCCGGCTGGGCAGTGTTTTCGAAGGTCTGACGCGGCGCGGCGCGCTCAAGGAGAGCGACGTCG
>JAAUXY010039700.1_pt1 | contig 34939 bp, 29 predicted proteins | sample 7278121 | NCBI WGS metagenome assembly JAAUXY01 (sample SAMN14350117, study PRJNA611818) | marine sediment metagenome | isolation source: surface marine sediment (1.8m) | place: French Polynesia: Moorea | collected 2018-08
ACCTGCATCAGACAGCGCGTTTCCGGGTTCACGGTGGTATCCCAGAGCTGCTCCGGGTTCATTTCGCCCAGGCCCTTGTAACGCTGGATTGACTGGCCCTTGCTCGCTTCGCCCAATAACCACTCGATGGCTTCACGGAAACTGGCTACGTCGCGCCGTTGTTCACCCCGTTCAACGTAAGCACCCGCTCCGATCAGGTCGGCGAGTTGCTCACCGAGTTCGACAATGCGGCGATACTCCGCAGTGCTGAAAAAGCCCGCGGGAAATTCGAGGGCTTCTTCCGAACCATGTCGGTTGCGATAGACACGAACCGTTGCATGGTCCTCCTCCTGCGGGAGAATTTCGGCCGTATAGCGCACGCCGCTGCCATTCACGGCATGCCGCAGGCCTTCCTCGAGTGCTTGCGCCCAGTCCGCCAGCCGCGTCTCGTCATCGAGCACGTCCGACCCGAGAGGTGGCAGGTAGATCAGCTGTTCGAGCACGGTGCGGTCATATCGACGCGCCAGGCGATCGAGCATGGTCATCACACCGAGATAGTCACTGGACAGCGATTCGAGTGCGGTGCCGGTAATCGGCGGGGCGTCGGCATTGACGTACAGAGCCGCCTTTTCCATCGCAACATTCAACAGATACGCACTCAGCTCCGCGTCGTCCTTGACATATTGTTCCTGCTTGCCCCGCTTGATCTTGTAGAGCGGGGGCTGCGCGATATACACATGACCACGTTCGATCAGTTCCGGCATCTGCCGGTAGAAGAAAGTCAGTAGCAGCGTGCGAATGTGTGACCCATCCACGTCAGCGTCAGTCATGATGATGATGCGGTGGTAACGCAACTTGTCCGGATCGAAATCGTCACGACCGATACCGCAACCGAGCGCGGTGATCAGCGTGCCAACTTCCGCCGACGACAGCATCTTGTCGAAGCGGGCCTTTTCAACGTTCAGGATCTTGCCCTTCAACGGCAGGATGGCTTGCGTGCGTCGGTCGCGACCCTGTTTCGCTGAGCCGCCCGCCGAATCGCCCTCGACGAGGAACAGCTCCGACAGCGCCGGATCTTTCTCCTGGCAGTCGGCAAGTTTTCCCGGCAAGCCGGCGATGTCGAGCGCACCCTTGCGCCGGGTCATTTCTCGCGCTTTGCGCGCAGCTTCCCTCGCACGCGCCGCGTCGATGATCTTGGCGACGATAGTTTTCGCTTCCTGCGGGTTCTCCAGCAGGAAATCAGCAAGTTTGTCGCCGACCGCCGTTTCGACCACGCCTTTCACTTCAGACGAAACCAGCTTGTCCTTCGTCTGGGACGAGAACTTCGGATCAGGCACCTTGACGGACAACACCGCCATCAGACCTTCGCGGGCATCATCACCGGAGGTACTGACTTTGTCTTTGCGGGCATTCATCTCCCGCTCGATGTAGCTGTTCAGGGTCCGCGTCAGCGCGGCGCGGAAGCCAGCGAGGTGGGTGCCGCCATCCTTCTGCGGAATATTGTTCGTAAAGCAGAACATATTCTCCTGGTAGCCATCATTCCATTGCAGCGCGGTTTCGACAGTAATCCCTTCCTGATCGGTGCTGAAGTGCAGCACGGTCGGGTGGATCGGCGTCTTGTTGCGATTCAGGTGTTCGACGAACGCGCGGATGCCGCCTTCGAACTCGAAGACATCCTGTTTACCGTCGCGTTCATCAAGGAGCTGAATTCGCACCCCGGAATTCAGGAAAGACAGTTCCCGCAGCCTTTTCGCCAGGATGTCGTAGTGGAATTCAATGTTGCTGAAGATCGTCGGGCTGGGCCGGAATCGCACGGACGTGCCAGTGTCATTGGTATCGCCGGTGATCTTCAGCGGACCGTGTGGCTCACCGAGATGATAAGTCTGCTCATGAACATGGCCATCACGCTTGATGACCAGCAGCAGCTCATCGGACAGTGCATTGACCACCGACACGCCAACACCGTGCAGACCGCCGGAAACCTTGTAGGAGTTGTCGTCGAATTTTCCCCCGGCGTGCAGCACGGTCATGATGACTTCGGCCGCGGAACGGCCTTCTTCCGGGTGCTCGCCAACCGGGATACCACGACCGTCATCCGCAACCGTGACCGATTCATCCGAATGGATCGTGACCTGGATCTCGTTACAGAAACCGGCCAGCGCCTCGTCGATCGAGTTGTCGACAACCTCGAAAACCATGTGGTGCAGGCCCGTGCCATCATCGGTGTCACCGATGTACATACCTGGCCGTTTGCGCACCGCATCAAGGCCCTTTAAGACCTTGATATTTACGGAATCGTAGTGGTTCTCGTTACCCATGAATAACCCTGCGGCGAAACCGCAGAATTATATCAGAACACCGATTTCGCCTCGTTCCACGTGGAACAGTCGAACATCGGATTCAAGCGGCAGGCTGTCATCTCTCAGCGCGGTAATGAAGACTTGCGCGTCGATGTCCTGGATAGCGGCAATCAGGCTCTGCAGATACTCACCATCGAGTTCGGCGGCCGGTTCGTCGACCAGCAACACCATGCGCCGATCGACGGCGCCGGTCAGGTGCGCAACTTGTGCGAGGACCATGCTCGCACCGAGCAGCTTTTGCTGCCCGCGGGATAATCGGTGCCGCGCCTGCTCGTCGTCCACTTCCAACCGAAGCTCGGCCCGATGCGGACCGGCCTGAGTTGCACCCATTGTGATGTCGCGCTCCCGGCCCGACGCCAGTGCCGTCGCCAGGCTGCCTTCCGAGTATCCCGGAAGGTAGACGATTTTCGCTGATTTTAGCTGCATTTTAGCTGCATGATCGGCGAATATCGGTATCAGCTCGTCAAGATACTCCCGTCTCAGGCGTTCAACGGTCTCTCCCGCTGCGATCAGCTCTGGATCCCACGCGGTCACGGTGGCTGGGCTCGCTCCCTGTCGCAATGCAGTATTCCGTTGTTGCTGGGCACGTCGGTATCGCCGCCAGGATGGCAGGAAGTCATGTTTCACGTGAAACACTCCCCAATCCAGGAACCGGCGACGCTCGCCCGGGCCACCCTGGACAAGGTCATGCACCTGCGGGTCGATCAGCTGGACCGGCAATGCGGCGACGAGCTCCGCCAGTGCGGCGCCTGGCTCACCATCGATATGGAGTTCCGTTTTTCGGGATTCGACCCGCAGCCCGATGCGGTGGGGGTGGTCTTTTTCGTCCAGCTCGCCAAAAAGGACGGCCTGCGACTGCCCCGTGCGGATCAGCGGTCCTAGCTGCGGCGCACGGAAACTCCGGCCGCGACCCAACACATAGATCGCTTCCAGCGCACTGGTCTTCCCACTGCCATTCGCACCGATCAGCAGATTCAGACCCGCCGCGGGCTCCAGCACGGCCTTGCTCAGGCAACGGAGGTTTTCGATGCGGATTTCACGCAGGGCCATCGGCTTGGCCCGGGAATGGCTGTGGCAGTGTGGCTTGTATCAAAGCCGCATTGGCATCACGACGTACTGCGTTTGTTCGACCCCGGGTGCATGAATCAGGCAACTGCTGTTGGCATCGACAAAACCAATCTCGACACTGTCCGACTCGACCGCACCCAGCGCATCCAGCACGTAATTCACGTTGAAGCCGATTTCAAACTCGTCGCCCTTATAGTCGGCTTCGATCTCGTCCTGCGCCTCTTCCTGATCAGGATTATTGGCCTGGATGACGATCCTGCCGCCGTTCAGCTCCAGCCGCACACCGCGGTACTTTTCATTGGACAGGATTGCTGCCCGCTGCAGCGCATGACGCAGATCCTCCCGATCGGCCGACAGAATGTTTTTGTCGGGTTTCGGTATGACACGCTCATAGTCGGGAAACCGGCCATCGATCAATTTTGACGTGAACTGGATACCACCAAGCTTTGCCCGGATGTGGTTCGGCCCGATCGCAAGTTCAATCTCATCTGCGTTACCAAGCAGCCGCTGCAGTTCCAGCACACCCTTGCGGGGGATGATGACCTGCTGTTCCCCGTCCGAGTCGATTTCTATCTCCGACAAAGCGAGGCGATGGCCATCCGTCGCGACCGCCCGCAGCCGGCCACCACCGACTTCCAGCAATAGACCGTTCAAGTAATACCGCACATCCTGCTGCGCCATAGCGAAATGGGTCTTGTCCAGCAGCTTTCCGATCTCGTCCTGCGACAGCGTCAGCCGACTGCCTGCATTGATGTCGTCAATCACCGGAAAGTCCGCTGCCGGCAATGTCGACAGCACGAATCGGCTGCGGCCCGATTTGATAGTCAGCCGATCACCATCCAGCTGCAGACTCAGCGACGCGCCATCCGGCAACGCCCGGCAAATATCCAAGAGTTTCCGTCCTGGCACGGTGATTTCGCCCGATGCCTGAACATCAACGGAATCCGTCCGCGCAACGAGTTCTACTTCCAGATCGGTCGCAGTCACCGTGAGCTCACTCTGGTCCGTAGCCAGAAGCACATTGGCCAGTATCGGCATCGTCTGGCGCCGTTCGACGACACCCATGACGGCCTGCAAGCGCTTCAATAAAGATTCGCGGCTGATGCTTAGTTTCATTGCTTCATTACCCAAAAAATTCTGAATAAAATATATTTATTATTGTTATTACACTTCGCGTCGTACGGGATATCATCTTAATAAGCTAATAAAAACAATAACTTATATGATATTTGCCCTGTGTGAAACCCCATTCCCTGCTTGCCCGGGACCTGTGGATAAATTGTGCATCAAAACCTTAGCCATAGTTATCCACAAACTATTCTCATCCGAATGACAAGGTATCCCAGTCGTTCATGACGACAGGGTCCGAAGCAGGTTCTTGTAGTCCTCCTCGACCTGCGTTTCGGTCTCTCGCAGTAGCTTCACCCTTCGGCACGCATGGAGGACGGTCGTATGATCCCGACCCCCGAAAGCATCACCGATCTCTGGCAGGCTGTGCCTCGTGAGTTCTTTGGCCAGACTCATCGCAATCTGCCGCGGCCTCGTGATCGACCTGCTGCGACGTTTTGAAAGCAGGTCGGAAATCCTGATCTTGAAGTACTCAGCCACGGTCTTCTGAATGTTATCGATGGTGACCAATTTCGCCTGGAGCGCCAGCAAATCGCGCAGGGCTTCACGAGCAAAGTCGAGCGTGATTGGACGCCCTGTGAATGCGGACGTTGCGATCACCCGGCGCAGGGCGCCTTCGAGTTCCCGCACATTCGATCGAATACGCTGTGCAATAAAGAACGCCACTTCCTCGGGCAGATGCACACCCTCAGCAGTGGCTTTGCTCATCAGGATTGCGACACTGGTTTCCAGCTCCGGCGGTTCAATAGCCACGGTCAGGCCCCAGCCAAACCGCGATTTCAGGCGCTCTTCCAGCCCGTCAACCTCTTTCGGATACCGGTCGCAGGTCAGCGCGATCTGTCGCTGACCTTCCAGTAAGGCATTGAAAGTATGAAAGAATTCTTCCTGCGATCGATCTTTCCTGGCGAAGAACTGGATGTCATCGATCAGCAATGCGTCCAGTGATCGGTACGCGCGCTTGAACTCATTGATGGTGTTGTGTTGCAGCGCTTTCACCATGTCGCCAACAAATTGTTCGGAATGCACATAGGCGACCCTGGCGTCTGGTCTTTGGGCGAGGATTTCATTGCCGATGCTTTGCATCAGGTGGGTCTTGCCGAGGCCGACGCCGCCGTAGATGAACAGCGGGTTGTAGGCACCGCCCGGATTAAGGGCGACCTGAAAGGCTGCCGCGCGGGCCAGCTGGTTACTCTTGCCCTCGACGAAGCGTTCGAACGTGTGTTCGCAGTTCAGGCGGCCGCCGGAAAACGCCGGTGCACGCGGCACCGCGGTGCTCTTGGCTGATTGCTCTGGCACACCCGCCAGGGGCGACGTGCTGCCAACCTCGAGAATCACCTCGAGAGGCGCGGCTTGATCCCTGGCAACATGCTGGATGCGCTCGAGGCAGTTGGTGTCGATCCAGTTGACGACGAACTGGTTGGGCGCGAGCAGCCGCAATGTCTGGCTGTCCTCGATCGCCTGCAACGGGCGGATCCAGGTATTGAACTGCTGCTCCGGCAAATCGGAGCGTAGCTGACGGACGCAGCGATTCCAGACGGAGGCCTGCAAATTCGTAGTCAACGGGCTGACTTTTTCTTATCGGGCGGGAATGTCTGAAGCATATACCCGGCCGCAACAGTTATCCACAGGGTTAATCCTATTGACAGGACCAGATACGCTGCGTACCCTTCCGCCCTCTTTTTCGGGCCCTATCCCGTTGTTTTCCTGCAGGTTTTAAGAACGATGAAACGCACCTACCAGCCGAGCCGCACGAAGCGAAAAAGAACACATGGTTTTCGCGCGCGTATGGCTACGCGCGGTGGCCGACGGGTACTCAAACGCCGTCGTGCCAAGGGCCGCTCACGCCTGTCAGTCTGACAGCGAGGCGCAGGGTGCCGATTGCGGTCGGCCCTGTGACAACAACCGGCGTGTTCGGGCGCCACTGGCCGCATTCAGGGAAGTGAACAAAGCCGAGAAGTCCACCGGAACCTTCCGGCGCGAGGACCGCCTGCTCGCGAAGCGGGACTTTGACCGGGTCTTTGATGATGCGCAGCGATCGCGCGACAGGTGTTTTACCGTCTTGTTCTGCCACAATACCGTCGGTCATCCGCGACTCGGACTAGCCATCTCGAAGCGACGTGTTCGTCGGGCGGTCGGACGGAACCGGTTGAAGCGCATCGTGCGGGAAAGTTTCCGTCGGCATCGTTACAGTCTGCCGCCGGCAGACATCGTGGTAATGGCCGGCAGCGATGCTGCTGATGCAGACAACGCAAACCTGTTCGACAGTCTGGAAAGACATTGGGGCCGGGTCAGAAAAGCAATCGGGCAGCAGCTATAGTCGGAAGGAAATAGATGGACAATCTTCGGCTGTTTCTATGGCTCGGCTTTGGCTTGCTGTTATGGATAACATTCCAGGCGTGGCAGGCCGACTACGCGCCGCGGCCCACACCGGTTGCTGCTGACGCGCCCGCGCCCGGTGTCACCGGTTCGCCTGAAGTGCCGGAAGCGCCGCAACCGGAGTTGCCCGATCTGCCGGCTGCGCCGGATACACCGGCCGTGGAGGCTACCGAAGCGCCATCCCAGGATCAGCGTCGGCTCGTGAAAGTCGAGACTGACGTGCTCCAGCTACAGATCGATTTGAATGGCGGTGACCTCGTCGCCGCAACGTTGCCGGACTACCCGATTGAGAAAGACCAGCCGGATGTACCGGTCCGCCTGCTATCGCCGGATCCGGCAAGTCTCTATGTGATTCAGAGTGGCCTGCGGGCGCCGCCGGGCAGTCCCGAGGTCAGTGCCAGCACGCCATTTACCAGTGCAGCGAACAGTTACGCACTGGCGGACGGGGAAAACGAGCTGGTCGTGCCAGTGACCTGGGAAGGACCGGACGGGGTGCGCGTCGAGAAGATCTTTCGTTTCCAGCGCGGCCGCTACGACATCGCGCTGGAACAACGCGTCACGAATACTGGTGCCACGGCTTATCAAACTGCGCCATATCTGCAGATCCTGCGTCGCCATCAACCGATGGAGCGCTCGATGTTCAACGTTGATTCCTACTCGTTTACAGGGCCGGTTGCCTATGACGGCGAGAAATACGAAAAGCTCGACGTCGATGATTTGCAGGACGAGGTTTACGAACAGAGTGTCGCGAATGGCTGGCTGGCTTCGATAGAACACCATTTTCTGGGTGCCGCAGTACCGCCGGCCAACGAGATTCACAATTACCGGTTCAGTTACGACGGCAGCCGGTACTCGGCCAGCGCGATTGCCGCCCAGTTGAGCGAGGTTGTGCCAGGCGAGACCGTTGCGTATCCGGCGAAAATATTCGTCGGTCCCAAGCTGCAGTCACAGCTGAACGAGACGGCGGATGGTCTCGCGCTCACAGTCGATTACGGCATGCTGACGCTGCTGGCACAGCCGCTGTTCTGGGTACTGGAAAAAGTGCACGGCGTGGCCGGAAACTGGGGCTGGACCATCATCATCGTGACCTTTCTGATCAAGCTCGTGTTCTACAAGCTCACGGAGACCAGTGGCCGATCGATGGCGAAGATGCGCAAGATGGCGCCTCGTCTAAAAGCGCTGCAGGACCGCTATAAGGATGACCGCGAAGCCCTGAGTCGGGCGATGATGGATCTGTACAAGCGGGAAAAGGTCAACCCGGCCGCCGGTTGTTTACCGATGCTGATTCAGATCCCGTTCTTCATTGCGTTCTACTGGGTACTGCTCGAGAGCGTGGAAATGCGGCAGGCACCGTTCATGCTCTGGATCACCGATTTGTCGTCGCGCGATCCGTTTTTCATCCTGCCCCTGCTGATGGGCGCGGCGATGTGGTTCCAGCAGAAACTGAATCCCGCGCCGCCGGATCCGGTTCAGGCCAAGGTTATGATGTTTCTGCCGATCCTGTTCACCGCGATGTTTGCCTTTTTCCCGGCCGGCCTGGTGCTGTACTGGTTGACGAACTCGGTGCTGTCCATCGCGCAGCAGTGGCGCATCAATAAAGTTGTAGGCGCCGACTAGTCCGCGAGTTTGCTGCGAACTTCCACTTCACTGTGCAGGGTCCGGTGCACCGGGCACATGTCGGCGATTTCCAGCATGCGGGCGCGTTGCTCTGAAGTGAGTTCGCCAGTCAGGCGGATTTCCTTGTCGAAGCGGTCGATTCGGCCACTACTGGATTCGCAGGATTCACAGTCGTCCGCATGAATTTTCTCGTGCCGGATACTCACGGCGGCTTCATCGAGCAAGATCTTTTTCCGGCGCGCATACATCTGGAGCGTCATGCTGGTGCAGGCCGCCAGCGCTGCACTCAACAAACCATAGGGAGTCGGGCCCGTATCCTCGCCGCCAACCGAGGCCGGTTCGTCTGCGATCAGCGAATGTCCGGCCGCGTCAATCGCCGTGCGGAAACTCCCGGCGCCGGTGACCGCCGTCACCGTTTCCCCGCTTCGTCCGGCCGCGGCCGCTGTCGCAGGCAGATAGCGGTCGGCCCATGCGGCGATGACCCCGGCAGCGTAGGCGGAGTCCTGTGGATTGCCCAGCAAATGATCGGCGCTGTCCAGGCTGACAAAGCTCTTCGGATGCCGGGCGTCCAGGAAAATCTCGGACGCATTATCGATGCCGACAATCGTGTCAACGGGTGAATGCATGACCAGCAACGCGCGATTCAGGTCCTGGAGCGCCGGTGGCTCGACGAGCAAGTCGTCGAGAAAACTCTTGCTGAGACGAAATGGACGCCCCGCGATCTCGACCGTTGCTTCACCCTGCGCACGGATTTCGTCGATGCCACCGGCGAACAGGTGCTGCACGTGATCGGCCCGCGCCGGCGCGCCGAGTGTCACAACTGCGACGCAACTTTCGATCCGCGGCGCGGCATACAGTGCGGCGAGTCCACCGAGCGAGTGACCGATCAGGAGACCCGGAGGAGCTACGTGTTGCTCGAGGAAATCCGCGGCGGCAACCAGGTCGGCAACGTTCGCCGAGAAGCCACTGCTGCCAAAATCACCCTCACTTTCACCGAGGCCGGTAAAATCAAATCGCAGCACCGCGAAACCGGCATCGACCAGGGAGCGACTGATATGGATCGCTGCCCGGATATTCTTGGTGCAGGTGAAGCAGTGGGCGAACAGTGCACAGGCGCGTGGTTCGACGGTCGCAGGCGTTTCGAGAACACCCGCCAGTTGTTCACCCTGGGCGTTCGGAAAAGAAACGTTTTGGCGGCTCATGTTCTTGTCCTTGCTAGCCTTGCGGTTTGGCTGCCGTGATTGGCGCGGCACCAGTCATTGGGACCGACGATGATAGAGAACGTTCCCGTACAAAGCCCGGACGACACAATTGCCGCGCGGGCGACGCCGCCAGGCCGCGGCGGCATTGCGGTTATTCGGGTTTCGGGCCGTGATTCGCCGAAAGTCGCCGCGGGCATCTTCGGGCGGCTGCCCGACGCGCGCCGCGCTGAGCTGCGGGATTTCGTGGACAGCGATGGCCAGCTGATCGATCGTGGCCTCGTGCTCTTTTTTCCGGCGCCTCACTCGTTCACCGGCGAGGATGTGCTCGAACTTCAGACGCATGGTGGTCCGATCATTACTGAATTGGTGCTGGAGCGCGTGCTGGAACTCGGTGCGCGCGTCGCGGAACCGGGCGAGTTCACGCTTCGCGCGTTCCTGAACGACAAGCTCGACCTGAACCAGGCCGAGGCGATTGCCGACCTGATCGACAGCGGCTCCCGCGCCGCGGCGCGTGCGGCGGAACGCTCATTGCGTGGCGACTTCTCCGCGGCTGTGACCGAACTGAACGCAGAGGTGACCAATCTGCGCATGCACGTCGAGGCCGCCATCGACTTCCCGGACGAAGACGTCGAGTTCCTCGATGAACCGGCGCTGCGCGACCGCATCGATCAGGTTGCGGCGAGATTCAGGGAAATCGAGCGTAGCGCGCGCCAGGGCGTGCTGCTTCGCGACGGCGTGCACATCGTCCTCGCGGGTCGGCCGAACGCCGGCAAGTCCAGCCTCCTGAACCGTCTGGCTGGCTACGACGCCGCAATCGTCACGGAGGTTCCGGGTACGACCCGCGATGTCGTGCGGGAGCATATCGAGCTCGATGGTTTACCTGTGCATGTCGTCGACACCGCCGGGCTGAGGCCGGAGGCCGGCCGCGTGGAGGCCGAGGGCATCCGGCGGGCACGCGAACAGTTAGCGAGCGCGGATCACGCCTTGCTGGTCGTGGATGCAACGGCAGATACGGATGCCGCAGTGGCCGAGCTTTGCGCGGAGTTGCCGGCGCAGCTGCCATATACCGTCGCGCGTAACAAGATCGACCTGACGGGCGATAACGCCGGCGCGGTAACGGGCGAGCAAGATTGGTTGAATGTCTCCGCGCTGGATGGGTCCGGCATGGACGCACTACGTGCGCACCTGAAACAGCGAGTTGGTTACGAGGACCCGGGTGAAAACACCGTGATTGCGCGGCAACGTCACCTGGATTTGCTGGAGACTGCGCGGAGCCATTTCGACAGCGGTTGCGCGCAGCTACTCGACCAGCGCGCCGGTGAGATTTTCGCCGACGAGTTGTTACAGGTGCAGAATGCGCTCGCTGCGATCACCGGTGATTTCAGTAGCGATGATCTGCTCGGTGAAATCTTCTCGCGCTTTTGTATCGGCAAGTAGCGGCACTTAGCCGCGGACATCACGCAGGTCGAGGATGGTCGCGTCGAATTGCTCGGTCGCGTCCGCGGTAACCACGCGATTGCGACCTTCAGCCTTCGCCCGGTAAAGCGCTTCGTCGGCACGGGTCAGGAGCTCGGGTACGGTCTCGCCGCGCCTGTAACTGGCCACGCCAACTGACACGGTCACGCGATAGATATCATCGAATGGCCGATTCGAGATGGCCTGCCGGATGCGCTCCGCGCAGCGCTCGGCGCCCGCGCTCCCGGTGTTGGGCAGAATCGCAATGAATTCCTCGCCGCCGAAGCGTCCGAAAGAGCGCCGGTAGTCGCTTGGATTGATGGCATCCATCGCGCGCAGTTCTGCCCGCACGCGCTTGGCAAAACCTTTCAGAATGCGGTCACCGATTAGGTGTCCGTATTCATCATTGAGCGCCTTGAAATGATCCAGGTCGAAAATACAGATCGAGAAGCCGTTGTTCGACCGGTCCGCGCGACCTTTCTCGCGCGACAGCGTCTCCATGATGTAGTGACGGTTAAAAGACTTCGTCAGGTGATCGCGCTCGGCAACCCGCGCGACCTTGCGAATGTTTTCCCGGAGCTGTGCATTGCGTTCGTGAAGCTGTTGCCGCAGATCATGGATATGTCCAGCGAACAGCGCCAGCCAGCCCATCACGCCGAGATAGATTACGAGTTGCAGCACGTCGGCGCCGAGAGTGCCGCGGCTCGCGGGCGGTATTTCCCGCATGCAGACAACCGCGGCATAAGCCAGCGCGCCAATCATTACCAGCCGCAGGAATGTGCGCCGGCTGACCTGGAACAGGGCGAACAGATTAGCGGTGATATACATGCCGAGCGCGAGTTCACTCGATTCGGCGACGTAGTAAGTGAACAGTGTTGCCCACACCAGGCCGAGCAGGCATTGGGTGCCGGCGACCACGGCGGCCGGGGGCTGATGCACCGGCTCGGCGCGCGCGATGCCAAAGAACAATCCAAGCGTGGCGGCGATGCCGGTAAGCATAAAAGCGGTGGACGACGGATCCAGGGTCAGTTGCCCGAGCCCCTGGCTCAGCCAGGCCAGGCCGATCCATAACAAGTAAAGGACCCCGGCCATCAGAAACTGCTGCATGGGCTTGTGCGCCGACTCGGGATTGAGTTCGGCCGAAGCGTCCCTTAGCTGTTCCGCAGTCATGGTAGCCCTGATCTTCTTTTTCGCCGACGCGCATCACGACGGCTTGTGTTGGGAGGCGGGTATACGCAGCATCGCAGACGGGGCAGGCCCGGTCCGTGACGCAGATCGCGCTGGGCGGGTGGTTCGGGTGCTTACGTCAAGTGCGAACGCGCCGGCCCAGCGGTTAGAATCCGCCCTCGCGAGGAACGGACATGCAGCGCGATTTTGATGTGATTGTGGTAGGCGGCGGGCACGCCGGTACCGAGGCGGCCGCCGCGGCTGCCCGGCTGGGCGCGCGCACCCTGTTGCTGACCCAGAACCTCGAAACCATCGGCCAGATGAGCTGCAATCCGGCAATTGGCGGCATCGGCAAGGGTCATCTGACACGTGAAATCGACGCGCTGGGCGGCGTGATGGCTCGCGCAATCGATCATGCCGGGATTCATTTCCGCACGCTCAATTCGAGCAAAGGCGCAGCGGTCCGCGCCACGCGGGCACAAGCTGACCGGGCGCTCTACAAACAGGCAGTGCGCAATCTGCTGGAAAGCCAGCCGAACCTGGCGCTGTTTCAGCAGGGCGTGGATGACCTGATCGTGAGCGGCGATTCAGTGGTCGGTGTCGTGACGCAACTCGGTTTGCGGTTCACGGCACGCGCGGTGGTGCTGACCGTTGGCACTTTCCTCGACGGCCGCATTCACATCGGCGAGGAGAACCACAGCGGTGGGCGCAGCGGTGATCCCGCGTCGGTCGGACTTGCGGCACGGTTGCGCGAACAACCGTTCCGCGTGGGCCGGTTGAAGACCGGCACGCCACCACGGCTGGATGCGCGGACGGTCGACCTAAGCGTTCTGCGCGAGCAGCCCGGTGATGACCCACGCCCGGTGTTTTCGTTTCTCGGTCGACGCGCTCAGCACCCCGCGCAGGTGAGCTGCCACATCACGCACACAACCGAGGCCGGGCATGAAATCCTGCGTAGCGCCTTACACCGCTCGCCGATGTTTACCGGCGCGATCGACGGCGTCGGCCCGCGCTACTGCCCGTCGATCGAAGACAAGATCGTCCGTTTTGCCGACAAGCCCAGCCACCAGATATTCCTGGAGCCGGAAGGGCTGCAGAGCAGCGAGCTTTATCCGAACGGTATCTCCACAAGCCTGCCTTACGAAGTTCAGGAAGCATTCGTCGCGACAATTCCGGGTTGTGAGCAGGCACGGATTACCCGGCCCGGCTACGCCATTGAATATGATTACTTCGACCCGCGCGATCTTCACCACAGTCTTGAGACGAAAGCGCTTGCCGGCCTGTTTTTCGCTGGCCAGATCAACGGCACGACCGGTTACGAAGAAGCCGGTGCGCAGGGGTTGCTGGCGGGCACGAATGCGGCGCTGCGCGCGCGCGACGATGACAGCTGGTATCCGGCGCGGCATGAAGCTTATGTTGGTGTGCTGGTGGATGACCTGGTCACCCGCGGGACCAGCGAGCCTTATCGGATGTTCACCAGTCGTGCCGAGTATCGGTTATTGCTGCGCGAGGACAACGCCGACCTCCGCTTGACACCCAGAGGTCGCGAGCTGGGGCTGATCGACGACGCCCGGTGGCAGATTTTCGAGCGCAAGCGCGCCGCGGTTGAACAGGAAAACGCGCGCCTGCAGGGATGCCTGTTGCGGCCAACGGACCTGGGTCGGGCCGAAGAAGCGTTGTTGGGCGCGCCGCTCCGTCGTGAGCAGACCGCGTTGGAATTGTTGCGTCGGCCGGAAGTCGATTATTCGTCGCTGACCGCATTCCCGGCTGTGGGGAGTCGGCCGCCGGCGATCGACGAGCATGAGGAACTGCGGGAACAGATCGACTCGCAGGTAGAAATACAGGCGCGTTATGCTGGTTACCTCGAGCGCCAGCAGGATGAAATCGAACGGCAGCGTCGCCATGCGGCTGCGAGCCTGCCGACCGACCTCGACTATGGCGCCGTTCGCGGGCTATCGCATGAAGTCCGGCAGAAACTGGAAGCCATTCGGCCGGCGACGATCGGACAGGCCAGCCGGATCGACGGCATGACGCCGGCGGCTGTCTCCCTGCTGCTGGTACATCTCAAGAAACGCGAGCGCCGGATCGCGTGAACAGGCGCAGTGTTCTGGTCGGCGGTTTCGCTCTGTGGGTGGCCGCCTGCGGCAGCGAGGACGTCGGGCCGCGCAACGAGCCGGTCGCGATCGGCGGTGCGAGCGGCACCGAACGCGCGGCCGTGCAGATCCTGCGGCGGGGCAATGGTGCGGAACCCCAGGGTCTGGATCCGCATCGCGTCGAGGGCGTGCCGGCCTCGAACATTCTCCGGGACCTGTATGAAGGGCTGGTCAGCGAGGCCCCGGACGGCAGCCTGATCCCTGGTGTTGCCGAGAGCTGGGCAGTCAGCGACGACGGCCTGATCTACACGTTCCGGATTCGCCCCGATGCGCGCTGGAGTAACGGCGATCCGGTGACCGCGCGGGACTTCGAATTCGGCCTGCAACGCACTGTCGATCCCGCGACGCTGTCTCGGTATTCGAGCATCCTGTTCCCGATTGTGAATGCCGAGGCCATTGCGAACGGTGAGCTGCCACCCGATCAGCTCGGTGTAGTCGCAATCGATGATGCAATCCTGGAGATAACGTTGCAGGCGCCGACGCCTTACCTGTTGGGCCTGTTGACGCACTCCACCACGTATCCGGTGCACCGGGCGAGCCTGGAGGAACACGGCGAACGCTTTGCGCGTCCCGGCACGCTGGTCAGCAACGGCGCGTACCAGCTGACCGACTGGGTGGTGCAATCGCACATTAAGGTGGAGCGCAACCCTGAATACTGGGACGACGCGAACACGACGATCGACGAAGTCTGGTATTACCCGATCGAGAATTACGACGCCGAACTGAAGCGGTACCGTGCCGATGAAATCGACATTACCGACAATGTACCCATTAACCAGCTCGACTGGATTCGCGAGAATCTGGGCGACGAGTTGGAGATTGCGCCGTACTTCGGCAGCTATTACTACGGGCTGAATCTCACCGCGCCGCCGTTCAAGGATCAGCCAAAGTTGCGCACCGCGCTTGCGATGGCCATTGATCGGGACATCATCACCGGGAAGGTTGCCGGCTCCGGCGAGATCCCGGCGTATGGGTGGGTGCCGCCGGTGCCGGGTTACGAAGGCCAGCAACCGGACTGGGCGGGGTGGACGCAGGAGCAGCGTAACGAGGCAGCACGACGTCTGTACGCCGAAGCCGGGTTTTCGGATGAACGTCCGCTGAAAGTAGAGCTTTTGTACAACACCAACGAAAACCACAAACGGATTGCGGTGGCCATTGCGGCCATGTGGAAACAGACACTGGGCGTGGAAACGAGTCTGCTCAACCAGGAATGGAAAGTATTTCTGGATACTCGCGCGAACATGGATACCGAAATCTTTCGCGCTGGCTGGATCGGCGATTACAACGATGCCTACAGCTTTGCGCAGCTGATGCATTCGACCAACGAGCAAAATGATTCCGGATACTTCAATACCGTCTACGACGACCTGCTCGATCGGGCGGCTGGCGAGCCCGACCCGCAGGCCCGCGCCGAACTCATGCAGCAGGCCGAGGCGCAATTGCTCGCAGACCTGCCGATTATCCCGATCTATTTCTACGTATCGAAACACCTGGTCAAGCCGTGGGTCGGTGGTTACGAAGGCAACATCATGGACCGTCACTACAGCAAGAATCTGTATATCCTTGCGCACTAGCTCCGCCAAAGCTGCATGACCTGACCAACGCGTGCTCCGTTTTTCACTGAGGCGCCTTTTTGGCGCGATACCCACACTGCTGATCCTGATCAGTCTGGCTTTCATGCTGATTCGGGTGGCACCCGGCGGACCTTTCGATGCCGAAAAGAAACTGCCGCCGGAAATCGAGGCCAATCTGCGTGCGGCCTACAATCTCGACGAACCTCTGCTGCAGCAACTCGGCCGCTACATCTGGAACCTGCTGCAAGGAGATTTCGGGCCGTCTTTTCAATACCGCGATTTCACGGTTACGGAACTGATCGCGAGCAGTTTTCCGGTGTCACTGCGACTCGGTGCACTCGCCATCACGGTTGCGCTGCTGTTCGGCATTACTGCGGGAACCATTGCGGCCCTGCGCCAGAACCGGGCTACCGATTACACCGTGATGACCGCCGCCATGACCGGCATTTCGATACCCAACTTCGTAATGGCGCCGCTGCTCGTGCTGGTTTTCGCGGTCTGGCTGCGCTGGCTGCCGGCCGGCGGGCTTGGAGACGGTGAATGGCAGCACCTGGTTCTGCCGGTCATCGCGCTGGCGTTGCCGCAGGTCGCGTACATCGCGCGGCTCACTCGCGGCAGTATGATCGAGGTATTGCGTAGCCCATTCATCCGGACCGCGAAAGCGCAGGGCCTCGCCGGGCATACCATCATCCTGCGGCATGCACTGAAACCGGCCTTGCTGCCGGTCGTGTCTTATCTCGGCCCGGCGCTTGCCGCGATCGTGACTGGTTCCGTCGTGGTGGAGCAGATTTTCGGTGTGCCGGGTCTCGGGCGCTTTTTCGTGCAGGGCGCGCTGAACCGCGACTACACGCTGGTGATGGGCGTCGTCGTGTTCTACGGGTCGTTGATCATCCTGCTGAACTTCGTGGTCGACCTGGTTTATGGCTGGCTCGATCCCCGCCTGAGGCACTGAGCGGTGGATTCGCAGACGGCGGTGCGCAGCCTGTGGTCCGATGCCTGGGTGGTCCTGCGCCGGAATCGTGCCGCGATCGTCGCGCTGGTATTCCTGGTGGTCTTGACGCTGCTGGTGCTGGTCGGACCTTTGCTGAGTCCGTGGGCATTTGATTTCACCGACTGGGACAACGTCTCGGCGCCGCCCGAGCTGGCCAGCGGACACATCTTCGGCACCGACTCACTCGGTCGAGACCTGTTTGTACGCACGCTGTACGGCGGGCGCATCTCGCTGCTCGTCGGCGCGGTTGCAACGCTGGTGTCGCTATTGATCGGCATCACCTATGGCGCTATTGCGGGCTATGCAGGCGGGCGCGTTGACCAGGTGATGATGCGCATCGTCGATATTCTGTACGCGCTGCCGTTCATGTTCCTGGTGATCCTGCTGATGGTGCTGTTCGGCCGGAACATCCTGCTGATATTCGTGGCCATCGGGGCGATCAACTGGCTCGATATGGCGCGTATCGTGCGCGGCCAGGCAATGAGCCTGCGCCGGAAGGAATTTGTCGACGCGGCGCGCGCCGGTGGCACGCGCCCGGGACGGATCATCCGTCGCCATATCGTGCCGAACCTGCTCGGTGTCGTGGTCGTCTATGCAACGCTGACCGTGCCGCAGGTCATCCTGGTGGAATCGTTCCTGAGTTTTCTCGGCCTCGGCGTGCAGGAGCCGATGACATCCTGGGGCGCATTGGTGCACGAGGGTGCGCAGGAAATGGAAAACGCGCCCTGGATGTTGCTGTTCCCGGCGACGTTCCTCGCCGCGACGCTGTTCTGTTTCAATTTCCTAGGCGACGGCCTGCGCGATGCGCTGGATCCCCGGGACCGCAGCCAATGACCGGCGCTCCGCTACTCGAGGTGAGTGATCTGCGCGTGACCTTTACCACGCCGGACGGACCGGTGCAGGCAGTGTGCGGGCTCGACTTTCATATTGCGGCCGGTGAAACGCTCGGCATCGTCGGTGAGTCAGGCTCTGGCAAGAGCCAGTCCTTGCTCGCAATACTCGGGTTGCTTGCCGATAACGGCAGTGCCTCGGGGCGTGCCGTGTTCGACGGTAATGACCTGATGCAGATGCCGCCGGCGCAACTCGCCGCGATTCGCGGCGCCGGCATCGGCATGGTTTTCCAGGATCCGATGACGGCCTTGAACCCGTTCATGACCATCGGTGCGCAGATGTCGCTCGTGTTGCGCCGGCACGAGGATCTCGCGCGCGGCGCTGCGCGGCGTCGCTGTGTCGAGGCACTCGAATCGGTCAGCATTACCGACCCTGAGCGCCGGCTTGCGATGTATCCGCACGAGTTGTCGGGTGGCATGCGCCAGCGGGTTATGATCGCGTCGGCCCTGTCCTGCCGGCCGCGGCTGTTGATTGCCGATGAGCCGACTACCGCACTCGATGTCACCGTGCAGGCGCAAATCCTGGAGCTGCTGGACACGGTCACCCGCGAGCAGGGCACGGCCCTGATCCTGATTACCCATGACCTGGGCGTGGTTGCCGGCAGCTGCGACCGGGTGCTGGTGATGCAGAACGGGGAGCTGCGCGATCGCGGTGACATCGACGACGTCTTCTATCAACCGCAACACGAGTACACCAGGAAATTGCTGGCGGCGGTGCCGCGGGTGGACAACGCCGTTGAGCGTGGTCAGGCGGATGGTGAGCAGCTGCTCGCCGTCGACGATCTGCGGGTTGCGTTCCGAATGAACCGTACGACGTTGTTCGGGCCACGCCCGGTGCTGCGCGCGGTGGATGGTATCGATCTGCAGCTCCGCGCTGGCGAGACGCTGGGGGTGGTCGGTGAATCGGGCTGCGGTAAATCGACGCTGGCACGGGCCATCCTGCGACTGGTGGAGGTCAGCGATGGCCGGGTTGCAATGCTCGGTCGCGACCTGCTGCAGTTATCGGGAGACGCGTTGCGTGACGCCCGGCGCGATCTGCAGGTTGTATTTCAGGACCCGCTGGCATCCCTGAATCCACGCATGACCGTGCGGGACATCATTGCGGAGCCGCTGCAGAACTTCGGGGGCCCGCTGACCGCCGCGGACATTACCGAGCGGGTTGGGAAGATGCTCACGCGGGTCGGGCTCGAAGCAGCGCAGATGAATCGCTATCCGCATGAGTTTTCGGGTGGGCAGTGCCAGCGCATTGGCATTGCCCGCGCGTTGATCATCGATCCGCGGCTGGTCATCTGTGACGAACCCGTCAGTGCTTTGGATGTATCCGTGCAGGCCGGCATCATCCGCTTGCTGATGGATCTGCAGGAAGAATTGGGCCTGGCATTGATCTTCATTGCACACGATCTGGCGGTGGTTCGGCAGATCAGTCATCGGGTCATGGTCATGTACCTCGGCCGGGCCGTCGAATCCGCGGCCAGTCGCGCCTTGTACGAGCAGCCTCGCCATCCGTATACCCGGGCGTTACTCGATGCCGTGCCGGTGCCGGATCCGCGCGTCGAGCGCGGGCGCCGACGCGCGCTGCTGACCGGCGAGCCGCCCTCACCGCTCGACCCACCATCCGGCTGCACGTTTCGGGGGCGGTGTGCGTGGGCCGAGGAGGCCTGTGCTGCGGCGCGACCCGAACTCGAACCCGTCGGCAAAAGCCTCGTGGCCTGCCGCCGGGCCGCGGAGATTTAGTCGATCTGCAGGTCGAACACCGCGCTGACGCGCGCGTCGATTTTGATGTCGCCGGTCTGGTAGGTCTCGGCCGCCGTTTCTAGCGCCATGGGCGCGACATCGGACCTCATCATTGGTTGCGGCGGGCGCGGAAAACCACCGGCCTGCACGCTGCGCACGGGTCCGATGCGGCCATCCAGCGCCGCGGCCAGTGCTGCCGCGTTGGCGCGTGCATCCCGGGCCGCGGCTGCCAGGGCTTCGCGATGCAGTTCATCCCGTCGGCTGCTGTCGAGAAGCGGCGGGGACACCTGGTTGACGCCGCTGTTCACGGCGGCTTCGATCAACTCACCGAGCAGCTCGATATCGTCCAGCTCCACCTGTAGCTGGCGCTGCACGTAATAGCCCTGCAGTTGCTGCTGTTGCCCGTCACGATCCCACCGGTATTCCGGCCGCATCGTCAGCCCGGTCGTCTGCACTTTGCCTTCCGGGATGCCGAGCTTGTCGGCCAGTTTCAGGAAATTCGCGGCGACGCGGGCGACGCGGTCCCGCGCCGCCTGCAAATCCATGTTGCGCGCCTCGACGCCCATGTTTATCAGGGCCTTGTCGGGCGTCGCGATCACGCTGGCGGTGCCCGTGACCGAGACGCTGCGACTGTCCTCTTCGGCGGCCGCGGGGAGGACGATGAACAGGCAGACTGCTGGCAGAAATAGGTGTTTCACACGGTTACCTCGAGCCGCCGGGACGGCGGACAATCGCACTAGAAAATGGCAATGGCTGCCACTAACATAGCGGCCCGCCAATGGCTTCGTAAAGCCCGGACAAACCCCGCATGGACAAGAAAACCAGCGCGCTTCGAATTGCTCTTTGCTTCTGCCTCATCCTGCCGCTGGCCGGCCTGGCTGCCGGCGATGCCGAGCGTGGCGCCGTGCTGGCTGACACCTGTCTGGGTTGTCACGGCATTCCGGGCTACCGCAATGCCTATCCGAGTTTTCGCGTGCCGATGCTGGGTGGTCAGACAGAGGAATACCTGCTGCTCGCCCTGCAGGGCTACAAGAGCGACATGCGTGAACATCCGACCATGCAGGCCCAGGCTCAGTCACTGAGTGAGCAGGATCTCAAGGATCTGGCGGCGTACTTCGGCAGCGCCGGCCAGATCGAAGCAACGGAGCCGGTTACGAGTGGTCGTGCTGCACGTGGCGCCGAAAAGATCGTTGTGTGCACGGCCTGCCACGGGCAAACGGGCATCAGCCCGGCGCCTAACTGGCCGAACCTTGCCGGTCAGCACAAGGACTATCTGGTGCATTCGCTGGCCGCGTATCGGGACGGTGGTCGCAAGGACGCGGTGATGATGGGGCAGGCGATGAGCCTCACCGACGCGGATATCGCGGATATCGCTGCCTATTACGCTGCCCAGGACGGCCTTTTTACGGCTGACTACGTCAACTGACCGATTCCGGTCCGGCGTTTCGAGGCGCACATCGAAGCCCTGGTTCCCGCGTTACACGACGGCCTCGCGGCCATGGATTGTGCTGCCGACGCCGAGCAGCTTCGACAGCTGGCGAATTTCCTGCAGCTGCTTGCCAAGTGGAACCGCGCCTACAGTCTCACCGCCATCACCGACCCGCATGACATGGTCGCACTGCACGTGCTCGACTCGGTCGCGGCCAGGGATTTTCTGAACGGCGTGTCGGTGCTGGATGCTGGCAGCGGCGCTGGTCTGCCGGGCATACCGCTGGCGATTCTGGATCCTGCCCGACAATTCACGTTGCTGGATTCCGGCGGCAAGAAGATTCGTTTCTTACGCCACGTCCTGGCTGAACTGGCGCTGGGCAATGCGCGCACCGAAGAGGCGCGCGTGGAGAACTACCAACCCGGGCTGCCTTTCGATACTGTGATCTGCCGGGCGTTCACGGACCTTCGCGGATTCGTGCAGCGTTGCGCCGGCCTGGTGGCGGCGGACGGCCGGCTGGTGGCGATGAAGGGCCGGTATCCGGAGACGGAGCTGGCGGCAATACCGGTCGGCTGGCGGGCGACCGCCGTCGAACCCGTGCAGGTGCCGGGCATCGATGCGCAACGACATATGGTCGTGCTGGAACGCGCCTAGAACAATCCAGGGAAGTACATGGGCCGGGTAGTCGCGATCACGAATCAGAAAGGCGGTGTGGGCAAGACCACGACCGCCGTGAACCTGGCGGCGTCACTGGCGGACCGCGACCGGCGCGTGTTGCTTGTCGACCTGGATCCGCAGGGCAATGCCACGACCGGCTGCGGGATCGACAAGCAGGAGCTGGAACGGACCGTCTGCGATGTACTGCTCGGCGAGGCGCGGACCCAGGACGTCATCATCGCGGTGGCCGCCAGCGATTTCTCGCTCTTGCCCGCCAATGCGGAACTCACGGCTGCCGAAGTCCGTTTGCTGCAGGAGATCGGCCGGGAGATGCGCCTCAGAACCGCGTTGGAACCCGTGCGCGGTGTGTATGACTACATCCTGATCGATTGTCCACCGACCATTAACATGCTGACACTGAATGCGTTGACGGCGGCCGACAGTGTGCTGATTCCAATCCAGTGCGAGTACTACGCGCTGGAGGGGTTGTCAGCGCTCCTCGAAACGATCAAGCAGGTGCGCAATACGGTGAATCACGATCTGCAGATCGAAGGCCTGCTGCGCACCATGTACGACCAGCGCAACAAGCTGTCTGACGAAGTCTCGGCGCAGTTGATCAAGCACTTTTCGAGCAAGGTCTACGACACCATCATTCCGCGCAACGTGCGCCTGGCCGAGGCACCGAGTTTCGGCCTGCCGGTGATGTACCACGACCGCTCATCCATGGGCGCCAAGGCCTATATCAACGTTGCCAAGGAAATCATTGCCCGGGAAGCCGCGTGAATGGCGACGGACTCGCGGGCTGCTAGAATCCCGTGGGTGCGCGAACACGGGGTTAACGGACATGGCGACTAAGAAGACCGGCCTTGGGCGGGGACTGGACGCGCTGCTGGGGGATCTCCAGGTCGAGCCGGAACCGGCGGCCGCCCGCGATGACAGCGGCCTGAAACACATTCCCATCGATCTGCTCCGCCGCGGCGCGTACCAGCCACGCCAGCGCATGGACCAGGACGCACTCGAAGAACTGGCCCGGTCCATCAAGGCCCAGGGCCTGGTGCAACCCATCGTCGTGCGACCCCTGGCGCACCGGGACAGCACGGGCGCGATTCAGTACGAAATCGTTGCCGGCGAACGACGCTGGCGGGCGGCCCAGCTGGCGGGCCTGAGCGACATTCCGGCCGTGGTTCGGGACATTCCCGATTCCGCGGCGATTGCCGTGGCGCTCATCGAAAACATCCAGCGGGAAAACCTGAACCCGCTGGAAGAAGCGCAGGCGGTGCGCCGGCTCGTCGACGAATTCGAACTCACGCACCAGCAGGCTGCCGATGCCATCGGCCGGTCGCGTACGGCCGTGACCAATCTGCTGCGGCTGCTGGATTTGAGCCCGGAAGCCAAGGCGCTGGTGGAATCCGGCGACCTGGAAATGGGTCATGCGCGGGCTTTGCTGGCTTTGGTGACCAGCCGCAGCCAGGCCGAGGTGGCCCGGCTGGTGGCGAAAAAAGGCCTGTCGGTGCGCGAAACCGAGCAGCTGGTGCGCCGGATGCTGGCCGGCAAGGGTGATGGCAGGCGCCAGGCGCCGTCGATGGATCCGGACGTGCGGCGGCTGCAGGAGGACCTGGCGGCGCGACTCGGTGCCCGCGTTAACATCCAGCACAGCGCCAAGGGGCGGGGCAAGCTGGTGATCTCGTACAACAACCTCGACGAACTGGACGGGATCCTCGCCCACATCAAATAACGGGCCTTGAACGGCCGTATCGATCTCCCTAGAATACCCCGGCTCGGCGCCGTGGATCGTCGCTGAGCCGCCACCCGCCCGCGTTTTGCCGGGGCGCGACGTGGCTTTTTTTGCGCCCGTCCCGAGCCTGCATCGCAGGGCCCCGCGTAGACGGACCCAATAACGATGGGCAACGAGCAGGTATTCCGGTTACTGCGCCGCGCGATCTGGCGACTGGCCGGATGGCAGTTCGGCGTAACGGCTTTGGTGGCCGGTGGCGCAGCCCTGATCGGCGGACGTGGCTGGGCACTGTCCGCGTTGACCGGTGGAGCGATTGGTATTGTGGCCGGCCTCTACCAGGCGCTCAGGATGCTCAGGGTCGATGCGAGTGAGAACCCGGCAGGTTACATGGGCAGCGTCTACGCAGCCGAGGCGCTGAAGATAGTTTTGACGGTAGCGTTGTTTATTGCCGCTATCAGAGTTTTGAAAGTGGAAATGCTCCCGGTAATCGTGGCGTACGCGGCAACCTACGTCGTTTACTGGGTAGCTTTGAGTACAGATTATCCCTGGGTGACTCCTCCGACGGCGGGCGACGACTTGCCGGATGGCGGTAGCAACAAATAAAGACATGGCTTCCGAAGGCGGCAAGACCTCCAGCGAATACATCACACATCATCTGCAGAACCTGCAGGTGTGCCCGACCGATAACGGCTGGGTCTGGAACGACTGTACCGGCAACTTCCTGGGTATCAATGTCGATTCCATTTTTTTCGCCGTCTTTCTCGGTATCGGGCTCTCCTGGCTGTTCTATCGCGTGGCCAAGAACGCGACGGTCAAGAATCCATCGAAAACCCAGGCGGTGGTCGAGCTGCTGGTTGATTTCGTCGACACCAGCGTACGCGAAACCTTTCATGGCGAGAACAAGCTGATTGCACCGCTCGCGATCACGTTGTTGTGCTGGGTGTTCCTGATGAACCTGATGGATCTGGTTCCGGTCGACTGGCTGCCGTCGTTGGCGCACGCCGGTGGCATCGAATACCTGAAAGTGGTGCCGACCACGGATCCGAATATCACCTTCGGCATGTCGATATCCGTGTTCATCCTGATTATCTACTACAGCATCAAGATCAAGGGCGTGGGTGGGTTTTTCGTCGGTGAACTGATGATGAATCCGCTGAATCCGAAGGATCTGGGCGTGCCCAAGATCTTCTGGCCATTCGTCATGGCCTTCAACTTCATTCTCGAGTCCGTCGCCTTGCTGGCCAAGCCGCTGTCCCTGTCATTGCGACTGTTCGGCAACCTCTATGCCGGCGAACTCATGTTTATCCTGATTGCTCTGCTGGGTCTCTGGCAGCTGCCGCTGCACTTCGGCTGGGCGGTCTTTCATATTCTGATTATTACGTTGCAGGCCTATATCTTCATGATATTGACCATTGTGTACCTGAGTCAGGCGCACGAGCACCACTGATTTTTATCGTCCGGAGAATCTTGTCTAGGAGCAAGTAATGGAAACTGTAGTTGGTTTAACCGCGATCGCCGTCGCGCTTCTCATTGGTTTCGGCGCGCTTGGCGTTGGCGTCGGCATGGGCCTTTTGGGTGGCCGCTTCCTGGAAGGCTGCGCTCGCCAGCCGGAACTGGCCCCAATGTTGCAGACGAAAATGTTCCTCGTGGTCGCATTGCTCGACGCGGTCGCCATGATTGGTGTGGGTATCGCGCTGTTTTTCGCCTTCGCGAACCCGTTCGTCGGTCAGCTGCAGGCTGCTCTCGGGGGCTAGTTGAATTCACGGGAGCGACGGTTCCCGTGACCACTTCTGCCGGAAACGGAGAAGCAAGGTGGATATAAATCTAACTTTGATTGGCCAGACAATCGCGATGATCGTGTTCGTCTGGTTCTGCATGAAGTTCGTCTGGCCGCCGATTGTCGGCATTATCGAAGAGCGCCAGACGCAGATCGCAGATGGCCTCGCGGCCGCTGAGAAAGGTACCCGCGCGCTGGACGACGCGCGGGGCAAGGTGGACGAAATGGTCGGTGACGCGCGCACTCAGGCGCGGCAGATCATCGATCAGGCCAACCAGCGCGCCAACGCAATCGTCGAAGAGGCACGGAACGACGCCAACCAGGAGCGCGCGCGGATTCTCGCGTCGGCGCAGTCGGAGGTGGAACAGGAAGTGCACCGGGCCCGTGACGAATTGCGCGGCCAGGTTGCTACCGTCGCTATCGCGGGCGCGGAAAAGATTCTGGCCCGCGAGATCGATGCGAACGCGCATCGCGAGCTGCTGGACCAGCTGGCCCGCGAGATCTAGGAGCCTGACGCATGGCGCAAATTGGTGCAGTTGCCCGACCCTACGCCCAGGCCGTGTTCGAGCTGGCGCAGGAGAGTGGGCAGCTCGATGGCTGGTCGGCACTGCTCGGTAGCGCTAGCCAGGTGATAAAAAACAGCGATTTGCGCGCAGTCATGCGCGCGCCCGGCGCAGATCTCGGTGGCGTGGCCAGCCTGATCGCGGAAACCTGCGGGAAGGATCCGGAGGCCGCGGTCGTGGCCGGCAGCGCTCAGGGCAGCAATTTCTTCCGGCTGCTGGCTGAAAACCGGCGTATCGAGGCGTTGCCCGCGATTGCCGAGGCTTTTGAGCACCTCAAGGCCGAGGTCGAGAACAAGGTAGACGTGGTGCTGACGGCCGCCACGCAGGTCGACGCCGGTCAGCAGGTGCGAATGACCGAAGCGCTGAAACAGCGCTTCGGACGTGACGTGCGGCTGCGTTTCGAGCAGGACGAGAACCTGATTGGTGGCGCCCGTCTGCAGGCCGACGACCACATCATTGACGGATCGGTTCGCACCCGCCTGGCGAAGCTCGCCAGCGCGCTGGTGAATTAAGAGGAAACAGAAATGGCACTCAAGGCTTCTGAAATCAGCGAGCTGTTAAAGGAACGCATCAAGAATTTCGAAAGCGCGGCCGAGGCGCGGGATGTCGGTACGGTTATCGCTGTAACCGACGGCATCACCCGCATCCATGGTCTTAACGCCGCTCAGTACGGCGAGATGCTCGAGTTCCCCGGCGACACCTTCGGCCTGGCGCTGAACCTGGAGCAGGACTCGGTTGGTGCTGTGGTGCTCGGCGACTACAAGCACATTGCCGAAGGCGATACCGTCAAGACCACCGGCCGTATCCTCGAGGTTCCGGTCGGCGAAGGCCTGCTGGGTCGGGTCGTCGACTCGCTCGGCAATCCAATCGACGGCAAGGGCCCGATCAACGCCAGCGAGACCTCGCCAATCGAAAAGGTCGCGCCGGGCGTTATCACTCGGCAGTCGGTAAGCCAGCCGGTGCAGACCGGCCTGAAGGCAATCGACTCCATGGTGCCGATCGGCCGCGGGCAGCGCGAGCTGATCATTGGTGACCGCCAGACCGGCAAGACCGCGGTGGCCGTCGACACGATCATCAACCAGAAGGGCACCGGCGTTAAGTGTATCTACGTCGCGGTCGGCCAGAAGAATTCGTCGATTGCGAACGTCGTGCGCAAGCTCGAAGAACACGGCGCAATGGAACACACCATCGTCGTCGCCGCGCCGGCCGCGGAATCCGCCGCCATGCAGTACATCGCGCCGTATTCGGGTTGTGCGATGGGCGAGTATTTCCGCGACAAGGGCGAAGATGCGCTGATCATCTACGACGACCTGACCAAACAGGCCTGGGCCTATCGCCAGGTATCGCTGTTGCTGCGGCGCCCGCCGGGCCGTGAAGCCTACCCGGGTGACGTGTTCTACCTGCACTCGCGGCTGCTGGAACGTGCCGCGCGGGTCAACGCCGACTACGTCGAGAAGATCACCAACGGCCAGGTCAAGGGCAAGACCGGCTCTCTGACCGCGTTGCCGATCATCGAAACGCAGGCCGGTGACGTCTCGGCGTTCGTGCCGACCAACGTGATCTCCATTACCGACGGCCAGATCTTCCTCGAGACGGATCTGTTCAATGCCGGTATCCGCCCGGCGATCAACGCTGGTTTGTCGGTGTCGCGTGTCGGTGGTGCGGCACAGACCAAGATCATCAAGAAGCTCGGCGGCGGCGTGCGCCTGGCGCTGGCGCAGTACCGTGAGCTGGCCGCCTTCGCGCAGTTCGCATCCGACCTGGACGAGGCGACCCGCCGGCAGCTGGAACGCGGCCAGCGCGTGACGGAGCTGATGAAGCAAATCCAATATGCGCCGCTGTCGGTTGGCCTGATGGGCCTGTCGCTGTATGCGGTCAACGAGGGCTTCCTCGATGACGTGCCGGTTGAAAAGGTGGTCGATTTCGAAGCGGCTCTGCACGCGCACGCCACCGAGAAGTACGGTGATCTGATCGACCAGATCACCAGCAGCGGCGACTACGACGATGACATTGCCGCGAAACTCAAAGACGTGGTCGAGGACTTCAAGCGTTCCGGCGCTTACTGAGGCAAGCCTAGATGTCCGGCGCCAAAGAAATCCGCGGCAAGATCGCCAGCGTCAAGAACACGCAAAAGATCACCAAGGCCATGGAAATGGTTGCGGCCAGCAAGCTGCGGCGGACCCAGGACCGCATGGCGCTGGCCCAGCCGTATGCGGAAAAGATCCGCAACGTGATCGGCCATTTGTATGAGGCCAACCCCGACTACAAGCACCCCTACCTGGTGGCGCGCGACATCAAGCGGGTCGGCTACATCGTCATAACGACGGATCGCGGTCTCTGCGGTGGTTTGAACGTCAATACCTTCCGCAAGCTGCTGGCGGACCTGCGCGAATGGCGCGACAAGAACGTGGAAGTCGACCTGTGCCTGATCGGTGCCAAAGGTGTCCAGTTCTTCCGTCGGTTGGACGTGAACGTAGTCGGCGCGACCACGCATATCGGTGAGGATCCGAAGCTGGCGGACCTGCTCGGCGCGATCCGCATCATGCTGGACGCGTATACAGAGGGGAAGGTCGATCGCGTGTTCATGATGCACAGCGAGTTCGTCAACACCATGACGCAGACGCCGCGCGCGGACACATTGCTGCCGGTCGATCCCTTCGACAAGGAAGAACTGGCAACGCACTGGGATTACATCTACGAACCGGATGCCGTGGACCTGCTCGACAGCGTGCTGATGCGCTATATCGAATCGCAGGTTTATCGCGGTGCCGTAGAAAACGTTGCCTGCGAGATGGCCGCCAAGATGGTGGCGATGAAAGCCGCCACGGATAACGCCGGCAACCTGATCGATGATCTGCAGCTGGCCTACAACAAGGCGCGGCAGGCCGCGATTACGCAGGAGCTGTCGGAGATCGTTGGCGGCGCGGCGGCCGTTTAACGGGAACTGAAGAAAATTTAGCGGCGACGATGGTCGTCAACAGAGGTTGAAGTAATGAGTGCTGGCAAGGTTGTACAGGTAATCGGCGCGGTGGTCGACGTTGAATTCCCGCGCGAGTCCATCCCGAAGGTCTATGACGCGTTGAAGCTCGCGGACCGGGATCTGACGCTGGAAGTGCAGCAGCAGCTCGGCGACGGCGTGGTGCGCACGATTGCCATGGGCTCCAGTGAGGGTCTGGAACGGGGCGTAGACGTCGCCAATACCGGCGAGCCAATCGCGGTGCCGGTCGGCGAGAAGACACTCGGACGCATCATGGACGTGCTCGGTACCCCGATCGACGAGGCGGGTCCGATCGGCGAACAGAAACGCCTGCCAATCCACCGTACACCGCCGGCTTACGAAGACCAGGCCGCCAGTACCGAATTGCTGGAGACCGGTATCAAGGTCATCGACCTGATCATGCCGATTGCCAAAGGCGGCAAGATTGGTCTGTTCGGCGGCGCCGGCGTGGGCAAGACCGTGACGCTGATGGAGCTGATCAACAACATCGCGAAGGAGCATGGCGGTTACTCCGTGTTCGCCGGTGTCGGCGAGCGGACGCGCGAAGGTAACGACTTCTATCACGAGATGACGGAGTCCGGCGTTATCGACAAGGTCTCGCTGGTCTATGGTCAGATGAATGAGCCGCCGGGTAACCGCCTGCGCGTGGCGTTGACCGGCCTGACGATCGCCGAAGATTTCCGTGACGAAGGCCGTGACGTGCTGATGTTCATCGACAACATCTATCGTTATACGCTGGCTGGCACCGAGGTGTCGGCGCTGCTCGGCCGGATGCCGTCCGCGGTGGGCTACCAGCCGACGCTGGCCGAGGAAATGGGCGTGCTGCAGGAACGCATTACGTCGACGAAGACGGGTTCCATTACCTCCTTCCAGGCCGTTTACGTGCCCGCGGACGACCTGACCGACCCGTCACCGGCGACGACCTTTGCTCATCTCGACGCAACGCTGGTGTTGTCGCGGCAGATCGCGGAGCTCGGCATTTACCCGGCGGTCGATCCGCTGGATTCCACCAGCCGGATCCTGGATCCGAACGTGATCGGCCAGGACCACTACGACACGGCCCGCTCCGTGCAGTCGGTGCTGCAGCGGTACAAGGAGCTGCAGGACATCATCGCGATTCTGGGTATGGACGAATTGTCGGAAGACGACAAGCTCGTGGTGCAGCGCGCACGGAAGATCCAGCGCTTCCTGTCGCAGCCGTTCACGGTGGCCGAGACCTTCACGGGTCAGCCGGGCAAGTACGTGTCACTGGCCGAAACGATCCGCGGCTTCAAGGCGATTGTGGCCGGCGAGTACGACGAGTTGCCAGAGCAGGCCTTCTACATGGTTGGCACCATCGAGGAAGCCGCCGAGAAAGCGAAGACCCTCGTCTAGTCACCAGCGGGTTCATAACGGGTAATCGAACATGGCCACTATCCAGGTCGAAATTGTCAGCGCGGAAGGCGAAATCTTCTCCGGTACCGCGGAGATGGTGGTCGCGCCCGCCCGGCTTGGCGAGGTCGGCATTGCCCCGCGCCATGCGCCGATGCTGACCAACCTGAAGCCGGGCGAAGTCCGCGTGAAAGTGCCGAACGAGGCCGAGGAAAAATTCTTCTACGTCACCGGCGGCATTCTCGAAGTGCAGCCGCACCTGGTGACGGTATTGGCGGATTCCGCGCTGCATGCGGAACAGCTCGACGAGCAAGCTGCGATGGAAGCGCGGCAGGCTGCCGAAGAAGCCATGAAAGGCGCAACCGGCAAGGAAGACATTGCCCACGCGCAGGAGCAGCTCATCGAGGCGGCCGCCCGCTATCGCGCGGCGCAGAAGCTCAAGGGCAAACGCTAAAGGTCTCTGGCCCCCGCCACACACCCCGCGGGCCGCGCCGGCGATAATTCGCCCGCGCTGGTCGCCAGTCGAGGCGGACGGCGATATCCGTCTCCGGGACACGCTGTGAATACATCCATGTACGCTCGCGCCCGACATCCCTGCGCTGTGCACGGATGCACGAGTGTAGCGACGGCCAGGGATGGCCAGGAGCGACCCGGGCGACGGTCCCGGATCCGCATATCCCCATCCGCCTCTGGCAAGCGGCATGAGCGCGTACCTACTGTGAAGCCGACCCTCGCCCAGCCGCGATCATCCGGATAAAGTAGGCGCCCCGAAGGACGGGAGAGCTCCCGAGCCGATGAAGCTCAGCGTCATTATTTTGGCGGCCGGACAGGGCAAACGGATGCGTTCCGACTTGCCGAAGGTCCTGCAGCCGCTGGCAGGACGGCCCCTGCTCGGCCACGTGCTGGATACCGCCGAGGCGCTTGGCGCTACCGATGTCCACGTGGTCTACGGCCACGGCGGCGAACAGGTCCAGGGGGCCTTCAGGGACCGCGAGGTCGATTGGGCCCTGCAGGCGGAGCAGCTTGGCACGGGCCACGCCGTGCAACAGGCCTTGCCCGGCGTGCCGGACGATCACACTGTCCTGATCCTGTGCGGTGACGTGCCGCTCGTGCGGGCCGAGCTACTCAAATCGGTCGTGTCTGCGGGGGAACAAACCCTCGCCGTACTGACCGCGGAGCTGCCGGACCCGACCGGGTATGGTCGGATCCTCAGGGACGGCACCGGGCGGGTGAACGGCATCGTCGAAGAGCGTGATGCGACTGACGATCAGCGCGCTGTGCGCGAAATCAATTCCGGTCTCATGGCCTGTCCGGCCTCGCTACTGGGTGGCTGGCTCGGCCGGGTCGGTGCGGACAATACGCAGGGCGAGTATTACCTGACTGACATCGTCGGTCTCGCCGTGACGGATGGCCGACCGGTAAACGCCATTTGTGCGCCAGTGGCCGACGAAGTGCTCGGTATCAACGATCGCCGACAACTGGCACATGCCGAGAGCCTCTTTCGCGCACGGGTCGCCAATGCACTGCTGGACGACGGTGTCACGCTCGTCGACCCGGCCCGCATCGACGTGCGCGGCGAGCTGATCTGCGGTCACGATGTAGTCATCGACATCAACACGCTATTCATTGGCGCGGTGGAACTCGGCGACGGCGTCGTCATAGGACCCAACGCGGTGATTCGCGATTCCGTGCTCGGGGCCGGCACGCGCGTGCTGCCGCATTGCCTGATCGAGGAGGCTACCGTCGGCACGGATTGTGAGATCGGTCCCTATGCGCGACTTCGCCCGGCAACCGTGCTGGCGGAGCGCGCCAAAATTGGCAACTTCGTCGAGATCAAGAAAAGCGAAATCGGCCCGGGCAGTAAGGTCAATCATCTCACCTATGTCGGGGATGCAACGGTCGGCGCCGCAGTGAATGTCGGTGCTGGCACGATTACCTGCAATTACGACGGCGCCAACAAACATCGCACGGTCATCGGCGATGGTGCATTCATCGGCTCCGGCGTGGAGCTGGTCGCCCCCGTGGAAGTTGGCGCCGGTGCGACTATTGGTGCCGGATCGACCATCAGCAAGTCCGCGCCGTCGGATCAGTTGACCCTGGAACGTAGCAAGCAGGTCACGATCAAGAACTGGAAGCGGCCGGTCAAGGAATAGATCGAGGACCAGGGCTATGTGTGGAATTGTCGGCGCAGTAGCAGAACGCAATGTGATTCCGATCCTGATGGAAGGTCTGCGGCGGCTGGAATACCGCGGCTACGATTCGGCCGGCGTTGCCTGTATTGCGGACGGCCGACTCGAAAGGCGCCGGCGCCTCGGCAAGGTCGCGGAGCTGCAGGCGGCCCTCGACGAGTCGCCGCTGCGGGGCCACACGGGTATTGCGCATACTCGCTGGGCCACACACGGCATTCCCAGTGAGGACAACGCCCATCCGCATGTGTCGGGCGACCATCTCTCCATCGTCCACAACGGCATCATTGAAAACCATGAACAGTTGCGGGCCGAGCTCGAGGCCGATGGCTATGTATTCGATACGGACACGGACACGGAAGTCATCGTGCACCGCATTCACCAGCACCTGCAGCAAGGGCAGGACCTGTTCGATGCGGTTCGCGGCACGGTAGCCGAACTCGAGGGCGCGTACGCGCTGGTCGTGATGTCGCAGGACGATCCGGACCGGTTGATCCTCGCGCGCTGTGGTTGTCCGGTGGTTATCGGTGCGGGCATCGGCGAGAACTTCGTCGCTTCGGATGTTGCCGCGCTGCTGCCCGTCACGCGCCGCTTCATATTCATGGAAGAGGGCGACATCGCTGAGATTCGTCCCGGAGGCATCAAGGTTCTGGATGAATCCGGCAGCGAGATTCAGCGTCCGATCACAGAGAGCGAATTGTCGGCCGATGCGGCGGACAAGGGTGGGTATCGGCATTTCATGCTGAAGGAAATCCACGAGCAGGCGCGCGCCGTGGCGCAAACGCTCGAGGAACGCGTGGCCAAGGGCAAGCTTTTGGAAGCTGCCTTCGGGCCGGCGGCGTCCGGCGTCTTTGCCAAGGCTCAGGCGGTGCATATTGTCGCCTGCGGCACCAGCTACCACGCGGGTCTGGTTGCCAGTTATTTGGTTGAGCAGATTTGCCGCCTGCCCTGCAGTGTCGACATTGCGAGCGAATATCGCTATCGCGATCCGGTCGTGCAGCCCAATACGCTGTTCGTGACGATCTCCCAGTCCGGTGAAACTGCAGACACGCTGGCCGCCTTGCGCCTGGCAAAGGAAGCGGGATACCTGTCGACACTGGCGATCTGTAACGTGCCGGAGAGTTCGCTCGTGCGCGAATCCGAATTGACCATGCTGACCCGGGCTGGTCCGGAAATCGGTGTCGCGTCGACCAAGGCATTTACGACCCAACTGACAGCGCTGGGTATGCTGGTGATTGCACTCGGCAAACATCATGGCTGCGACGCGGAACGCGAGCGTGGTCTCGTGACACGACTGATCGAGATTCCCGGGCTGATCGAAGAAACGCTCAAGCTCGACGGTGCGATGCGTGCGCTCGCGAAGCGCTTCGCGGAGAAGCATCATGCGCTGTTCCTCGGTCGCGGTGTGCTGTACCCGGTGGCCATGGAAGGCGCGCTGAAGCTGAAGGAAATTTCCTACATTCATGCCGAAGCCTACGCCGCCGGCGAACTCAAGCACGGACCGCTGGCACTGGTGGACGACGACATGCCGGTGATCGCGGTCGCCCCAAACAATGACCTGCTGGAGAAACTCAAGTCGAACCTGATGGAGGTTCGCGCGCGCGGCGGCGAGTTGATCGTCTTTGCCGATCCCGAGTCAGGGATGGAGTCCAGCGAGGGGGTTACCGTGATTACGATGCCGCGGCACATCACCTATTTCCAGGCGCCGGCCGTGTACACCGTGCCGCTGCAGCTGCTCTCCTATCACGTTGCCGTGCTGAAGGGCACGGACGTCGACCAGCCACGCAACCTCGCGAAATCAGTTACGGTTGAATAAGGGCGCGCGTGCCGGACTACTGGTTCCGGAGAATATAGATTCGAACCAGGGAATAAAGATTCGAAAAAGCAGGCGACGTTCGCCAAAGACGTTACAGATCGGGCGCTCAGCAAGGTGACCGCAAGTCGAACGACGGATTTCGTCCTGTCGGGAACATTCGAGTCGCCAACCTTCGTCCGAAACTGTGGCTGATCGCCGACTACGAATCTGGAAGTACGCGTTCGGGCAATGATTCGGGCAGATAAGTTCGGAGATACGCTAGCGACGCTCGTTTTGCCTCGTCCGCCATGTCTTCAGAAATGTAGCCACTCCGAATCATCGACAAACTTAGGATCAGGTCGACAATTTCGACCGCAATAAAGAATATCTTGCTGCGGCCGGGGAAGTCCTGAAATTCAAATTTGCGATTGATGATTTCGGCAAACAGGTCGCCGATCTGTTCGTCGTTCTCGCGATCGCTGAGCTTGATCTCTGAAGGTGCCTGTCCACCGATGATCAATTTCGCGTACGCGGGTTTCCGTTCGTAAAGTTTGACGGCACGGTCGATATCTGTGCACCACATTGTCTGCCAGGAACTTGCTTCGTCGTTGTCGAACGGAGCAGCCACAAGTTCCGCGAGCTCCCCTCCGAACCGTCGGGCCAGTTCGGCAAAGACCTCGGTCGAATTCGGGAAGAAGTGGTAAGCGGAGCCAACGGCAATACCCGCCGTATCG
>JAAUXY010018658.1_pt1 | contig 34927 bp, 38 predicted proteins | sample 7278121 | NCBI WGS metagenome assembly JAAUXY01 (sample SAMN14350117, study PRJNA611818) | marine sediment metagenome | isolation source: surface marine sediment (1.8m) | place: French Polynesia: Moorea | collected 2018-08
GCAATATGGCCTCTGGGGCGATGCGCGCAGCTGGTCAGCTCACGCGGAGCCGAAAGTGCTGACCCCCGTGCCGGGTTACGACCGCCACTTTGCCCTCACCGAAGCGCTCGGTATCGGTATGGTTAACGTGGCCATGGGCGCAAACGGGCCCGACGTCGATCAGGCTCGCGCGCTGGTGAAAGACGACGCAAGCATCAAGGGCATCTGGTGCGTGCCGAAGTACTCCAACCCGACAGGTTGCGTATACGACGACGCCACGGTTGAGGCGCTGGCTGCGCTACCCGGCGAGGCGGCCGCTGACGACTTCGTCGTGCTGTGGGATAACGCGTACGCCGTTCACGACCTTGTCAGCCCGGCGCCAACGCTCGCTTCTCTGCACGACGCCGCGGCGGCTGCGGGCACGTCCGATCACATCGTGCAGTTCGCTTCGACGTCGAAAATCACGTTCGCCGGCGGCGGCGTCGCGTTCGTCTCGTCAAGCGACGGCGTTCTCGATGCGCTGCAGAAACGCCTCAGCTTCATGATGATCGGCCCGGACAAAGTCAATCAGCTGCGCCACGCGCGCTTTCTGCGAGGCCGCCTTCACGAGCACATGGCGCAGCATGCCGAGATCCTGCGGCCGAAGTTCGATCTCGTCGAAAACGTATTGAGTGCCGAGCTCGGTGATCTCGGGATTGCCGAATGGACAAAGCCCGAGGGCGGCTACTTCGTCTCGCTCGATCTGCGGCCCGGCCTTGCCGCGCAGGTTGTCGAGATGGCGGCGGACGTTGGTCTCACCCTGACGCCTGCCGGCGCAACATACCCCTACGGCGAGGATCCCGGCGATCGCAACGTGCGCATTGCGCCGACATTTGCCGACCTCGACGAGCTGAAGACCGCCATGCAGGTCCTCACGCTGTGTGTGAAGCTCGCCTCAGTCAGACAAATCCTTTCCGGACAGGTATGATGCGTCGTCGTTTGCCCGCGCCAGAGGCGCAAGAACGACGTTCAACAAGTATCGCGCCGAGGAAACCTACAACCTGATGTCGGATTGGAAGTTAGAGGATTTTGCCGTTCCGGAAGTTCCCGACAAGGACCGCTTCCACGACTTTGCGCTCCCTGAGCCGCTGATGCGGGCCATTGCGGAGCTCGGCTACGAATACTGCACACCCATACAATCGAAGGCGCTGCCGTTTGCCCTGTCCGATTACGACGTAACCGGCCAGGCACAAACGGGTACCGGTAAAACCGCCGCGTTTCTGATTGCCGCGCTGACCCGTTTCTGGGAAGAGCCGCTGCAGGAGACGCCCAAGCCAGGCTGCCCGCGGGCGCTGATACTGGCGCCTACACGGGAGCTTGCGCTGCAGATCGAAGGCGACGCCAAGTCCCTGGGCAAGTACATGCCGGAGCGCACCGTCTGCGTCGTGGGCGGCATGGACTTCCAGAAACAGATCGACAAGCTCAACAAGAAACCGGTTGATCTCCTTGTCGCAACCCCCGGCCGGCTCATCGACTTTCTCGATCGCAACATCGTTTCCTTGAGAAACGTTGAAGTGCTTGTCATCGACGAAGCCGATCGCATGCTCGATATGGGCTTCATTCCGGATGTGCGGCGCATCGTGTTCCAGACGCCGCACAAACGCCAGCGACAGACGCTGTTTTTCTCCGCCACCTTCAATGACGACGTCATGCGCCTGGCGCAGTCCTGGACCATCGACGCCGAGCACATTGTCATCGAGCCCGAGCATGTCGCCACCGATACCGTGGAGCAGAAGTTCTGGATGATCGGACGCGACGAGAAAGACCGGGCGCTGCGTTCGCTGTGTCTGCACGAGGACACCGAACGCGCCATCATCTTCGCCAACAGGCGGGATCAGACCCATCGCCTGATGAAGTACCTGCGCGACCACGACGTGCCGTGCGAAGCGCTGGCCGGAGACATCCCACAGCGTAAGCGTCTCGCGACGCTCAACCGGTTCAAAGACGGCGATCTCAAGTATCTTGTCGCAACCGACGTTGCGGGGCGCGGCATCCATGTCGACGGCGTCAGCCACGTGATCAACTACGAGCTGCCGGAAGATCCCGAGGACTACGTTCACCGCATCGGCCGCACCGGCCGCGCCGGTGCCAGCGGCGTAAGCATCAGCTTCGTCTCCGAGGACGACGCCTTCAATCTGCCTCCCATTGAGCAGTACCTTGGTATAAAGGTAGACTGCTCGATGCCGGACATAGAACTGTCCTCAAAAGAATAACCGACGCCGGCAGTATTGGTTTCGTCACCCGCGCTGAGGCGGGAGACTGCAACCAGCAGGTTAGTTCAGGCCCACACCAGCCGCTCACGACAGCGCGGGATAGACCGCGCAAGCGCCGCTCTCAGTGCCAGCCTAAACTGAAGTAAGACCGTGCCGGAGCGTCCCGGGAGAAGGATTGAAACGCCTATTCATTAGCATCGTCATGCTGCTCAGCCTGTGCGTCAGCGCCGGGGTGTCTGCGCTCGACTACGCCTATTTACCGGCAAGCAGCACGGATATCGAAGAGGCGATGGCGAGCGAAGGCTGGCGGCAGAGCAGCGGCACGGCAAGCTTTGCCTTTGACGGTCAACCACGCTGGCTGCGCTATGACCTGCCTGCGCTCAGCGAACCCAACATTTTTACCGTGGAAAACCCCTGGTTGACCTACATGGACGTGTACCTGGTCGGCGCCGCCGGCGTCGAAGCGCGCTACGCGTCCGGCACCAGCCGGCCGCTGTCAGAACGTCCGGTGGTCAGCTCCAGCTTCGCCTTCGGCATTGCGCCGGTCGTCTCACAAGTTTACATCTACCACGATGGCCGCTCGGCCGCCTACTTTCCCGCACGGCTCCTTGGGGTCGCCGAATACTCGGAACTCAACGCGCGCCTGAACGGTTTCCACGGGCTCTACTACGGCATCGTGCTGATCATGATTTTCTACAACCTGGCGATGTTTGCCGGGATTCGCAGGAAAGCGTACCTCTACTATTCGCTGTACGCGGCAGCGCTGATGCTGTTCCTGACAACCGCCGACGGCACTGGCGCGCTTTTCCTCTGGCCCGATACGCCGGCGCTGCACAGCGTTGCCCTGGCTGCCGGCTGGGGGCTCGCGCTGATACTGCTGCTGGAGTTCGCGCGTCATTTCCTCGACTTAAAGGACGGCCAGGTCGGCTTTGCCAGGGCGCGCGTTGCGCTCCAGGTGGCCATCGGTCTCAGCGCCATGTTCTCGTTGCTGGCCCCCGGCCCCGCCGCCTACATCACGATGAGTGCGATGAGCGCGGTAACGCTGGTGGGGCTCGTTTACGTCGGCGTTTATGCGGTCCTGCAGGGCAGCACCAACGGCGGAATTTTTCTTGCCGCCAACGGCATGTTTGCGTTGGGTGCGCTTGCCCACATTGCCATGCTCTTCGGTTTCCTCGATCCTTCGCAGATTCTGCAGCATGCCGTCCATCTCGGCTCCATTGCGGAGCTTGCGCTCCTGTCGGTGGCACTCGTTCGCCATCTCAGAGAGTCCGATCAAGCCCGCTTCGCCGCGTACCAGCAATCGCAGGAACTATCACGCCGCAACAAAGAGCTGCGCACTGCCAAGGCGCTGGCAGAAGAGCATCGCCAGCTGCAGAAATCGCTACAGCAGGCGCAGAAGTTGAAGACCATCGGCCAGCTTGCCGGTGGTTTTGCACACGACTTCAACAACATCCTCGCGAGCATCCTCGGCTTCGCGGAGCTGGCGCGGGACAAATCGAGCCTCGACGATCGCAGCAAGCTGATCCGCTATCTGGAGGAAATCCAGCATTCCGGTGAGCGCGGCGCCAACCTCGTCAAGCAGCTCCTCGTCTACAGCCGCAGCACACCCTCAGAACCCAAGGAGCTCAACCTCGGCGACACGCTGCGTCAGGCCCAGGATCTGCTGCGCGGCAGCCTGCCGGCAACGGTTGGCATCAATACCCACCTGCCGGAGCAGACGATCCATCTGCACATCGACCCCGAGCAGCTGCAGCAGGTGCTGGTGAACCTCTGCATCAACGCGGCTGAGGCGATGCACAACCGCGGCCAGATCGACATCCGCCTGGAAATGGCGGCACCGGATCATCTGAGCTGCACCTCCTGCCTCACGCGCTTCTCCGGCGACTACATTGCCATCAAGGTCGAGGACAGCGGCTCGGGCATCAGCGGCAACGCGGAAAACATCTTCACGCCGTTTCAGACCAGCAAAGCCGTGGGCCAGGGCATCGGCCTCGGCCTCTCGGTAGTGCACGGCATCGTTCATGAGCACGGCGGTCACGTGCACGCCTCGAACCGCGCCGAGGGCGGCGCGCGCTTTGTCGTCTACTTCCCGCCCGAGCCGGCACGGCTGGGTGTGCAGGCGACGGGCAAGCGCATTCTCCTCATTGAGGACGATCCCTCGGTGGCCATGTATCTGGAGTCTTTGCTCGATCCCGACGAGTTCGAAACCATCTCCGCGGCCATGCCGACCGAGGCGCTCGAGACCTTTGTGGCCAATCCGGAGAGCTTCGACCTCGTCATTACCGACCACCTGATGCCGCAGGGCACGGGCCTGGAGCTGGCCGAGGACATCCACGCGCTGCGTCCCGACCTGCCGGTCATTCTCACCACCGGCAACGCCAATAACCTGGATCCCAACGCGCTGGCCTCGGCGAGCCTTGCGGGGATTTTCGAAAAACCCCTGAATTCAGAGCAGTTACTGGCTAAGATTCGAGCACTTTTAGCCGTTTGATCATTCGTCATGGCGCAACCGACACGGGTCGCCGTCGTGCAGCACTGCGCCGGCACGGACGTCGACAGCAACCTGGATACCTTGAGCGAGCTCAGCCGCCGCGCCGCGGACGACGGCGCTGCGGTCATCTGCTGGGCAGAAGCGTTCGCTTATCTGGGCCGGCACGAGGGCAAAAAGGCGATGCTTGAGCAGCTGCCTGCGGGAGGCCCGGTCCTCGAGCAGTGCCAGGCGCTGGCCCGCGAGCTCGATTGTGAGCTCCTGCTCGGCGGATTCCACGAAGCGATCCCCGACGATCCCGAGCGCTGCTACAACACGAGCGTCTACCTCGGCGCTGATGGCGCCATTCGCGCCATGTACCGCAAGATTCACCTGTTTGACGTGGACATAGCGGACGGTCCGCGGCTGCAGGAATCCAGACAAACCGCACCGGGCGATCGCGCGGTCACCGCTGACACGCGCTTCGGTACCCTCGGTCTCACCGTATGCTATGACGTGCGCTTCCCGCAGCTGTATCAGCGTCTGGCCGATCTCGGCGCGGTGGCGGTATCCGTACCGTCCGCGTTCACGGCAACAACCGGCGCCATGCACTGGCATACGCTCCTTAAGGCGCGCGCCATCGAAACCCAGTGCTACGTGATTGCGCCGGCCCAGCACGGCCAGCACAGCAAGCATCGCGCCTCCTACGGCCACTCTCTCATCGTCGATCCGTGGGGGCGTATCACCGCGGAAATCGAGGACGGTGACGGCTACGCGATTGCCGAGGTCGACGTCGCCGAAGTGGAACGGGTGCGGCGCGAGATCCCGAGCCTCGCCAACCGGCAACCCTTCGCGTAGGCTCAGCGGATGTCCGAGTCCATACGCATTCGCGGCAGCGGCATACTGATCCTGGCGGCACTGGTCATCATCGCCGCCGGCATGAAAGCCGCACAGGATCTGATGGTGCCGTTCCTGCTCTCCGCGTTCATCGCAACCATTGCCGCCACGCCCATGTTCTGGATGCAGCGGCGCGGCTTACCCGCAGCCGTATCGCTCCCTGCGGTCATGGTGGCCATGATCATTCTCATCGTCATGCTCGGCGCACTCGTCGCGCAATCGGCATCGGCGTTCACTGCCAAGCTGCCGTTCTATACGGAGCGACTGGTCGCGTTTCAAACGGAGGTCACCAGCTGGATACAGCCCTGGCTGGACAGGTGGGGCATAGAGATTCCGGTTGCAGCCATTCAGGAGAACTTCTCGCTGAGCACAGCCCTGGAAATGGCAGGGACCACGCTCGCCCGGCTGGGCGGGGTGCTGGGCAACAGTTTTCTGATCATTCTCACCGTGATCTTCATCCTCGCGGAAGCATCAAGCTTTCCGCGCAAACTTTCCGACGTGCTCAAAGACCCCGACAAGGATCTGCCTTACTTCTACCAGTTCGCTGAGAACGTGAACCGCTACATCGCCATCAAAACCAGCGTCAGCCTGGTCACGGGCCTGCTGGCGACCGTCTTTCTGTGGATTCTGGGCGTCGACTTTCCGATTCTGTGGGGGCTTCTGGCTTTTCTCTTGAACTACGTTCCGAATATCGGTTCTTTCATTGCCGCGATTCCTCCGCTGCTGCTGGCTTTGATTCAGCTTGGCCCGGGGGCCGCGGCCGGCGTTGCCGTCGGTTTCTTTGCCATCAACGTCTTCATGGGCAACGGCGTGGAGCCGCGATTCATGGGTCGTGGCCTGGGGCTCTCCACGCTGGTCGTGTTTGTTTCTCTGGTTGTCTGGGGCTGGATCCTCGGACCGGTGGGGATGCTCCTCTCGGTGCCGTTGACTATGACGGCGAAGATTGCGCTCGAGGCCAATCCCGGCACGGAATGGCTGGCGCACCTGCTCGGTCCTGCAGACGCATTACCCGAGCCCATCGAGCCAGAGCCTGACGGCAGCCCTGACGAGACCGCCGGCGTCATCTCCGGTGAGTAAATACGAGCGGCAGAACGTCCGCGCCATGCAGGGATATACCTGGGGGGAGCAGCCTCAGGACGGTCGTACCATCAAGCTCAACACGAACGAAAACCCCTATCCCGTTTCATCCAGGGTGCAGATGGCGCTGGACAAAGTAGACGTGAGCGCGTTGCGCACCTATCCCCAGCCTACCGCTGACAAGCTGCGCGACGCGATAGCAGAGCGCCACGGGGTGACGCGTGGCAACGTGGTCATCACCAACGGCGGCGATGAGGCGTTGCGTCTGGCTCTCAGCACGTTCGTGGACACCGGCGGCGCGCTGGGCATGGCAACGCCGAGCTATTCACTCTATCCGGTGCTGGCGAACATCCATGGGGCGAGGGTGGTCGACGTCAGCTTGAACGCCGACTGGTCATTGCCCGAGAACTTCGCCGAGCTGCTGAACGACGGCCGGGCAGAGCTCACCTGTCTGGTGAATCCACATGCACCAACGGGCACGCTCGTCGATACGGAACAGCTGGCAGACATTGCCGCCGTCCTTGAAGGTGTCCTCCTGATCGACGAGGCTTATGTCGACTTTGTCGATCCCGGACGCGGCTACGACAGCATGCCGCTGATCGAGCGCGACAACGTGCTGATTCTGCGCACCTTCAGCAAAGGCTACAGCCTGGCCGGCATGCGCCTTGGCTATCTGCTGGGGCCCGAGAGCCTAATCGATCCCATCGTCAGTAAAACCCGCGACAGCTACAACATCGATCACATCAGTCAGGTGATTGGCTTTGCCGCTTTCGAAGATCTCGCACACGCACAGAAAGGCTGGGCTGAGGTGCGCAGCGAGCGAACCCGCCTCGCCAACGCGCTCGGCCAGCTCGGCTTGGCGAGCCCGCCAAGCGAAGCCAACTTCATTCTGGTGAGCGTGCCGGAGACGTCCGGCAGCACCGCTGCCTCGCTGTACGCTCATCTCAAAGCATCCGGCATTCTCGTACGCTATTTCGATGCGCCCATGCTGGCTGACAAGCTGCGCATCACGGTCGGCACCGCAGAGCAGAACGATGCTCTGATCGACACGCTGAGCCAGGCACTGACCTGACAAACCTATCTGACGCCATCGGAGAACGCCGTGCCTACTTCCGAACACCTCCTGTCACGAGACGACATTGCCGCCATGCCCGAAAAAAGGGTACAGCATCAGTTCAACGACAACGCTATCCGCCATACGCGCACGCTGAGCGACCCTGCGGGTATGACGCGGATCGGCATTCACCTCGTACGGATAGAGACAGGCCGGGATTCGACGACGCACCACTATCACGACTCCGACGAGGAGTTCATCTACATCGTCTCCGGGCGCGGCATTGCACGCATCGGCGATGAGGAGATGGAGGTGGGGCCGGGTGACTTTCTCGGCTTTCCCGCACCGTCACCCGCGCACTCTCTGCACAATCCCCATGCGGAAGATCTGGTTTATCTGATGGGCGGCGAGCGTCAGGCAAGCGATCTCGTGCACTATCCCGACATCCGACGCACGCTCATCAAATCGAACGGGCGACGCACCTGGGCCGACTGGGATGACCTCGAGGAGCTGCCGCCGCGCTGAGCGCAATCCGCCGAACTATTTCTCAGCGGCCGCGACTAACTCCTTATGATCCCGATTCGAGATGAAAACCCGACGCTGCGGCCGCCGATTGCCACCTACATCCTGATCGGCATGAACGCCGTCGTCTGGGCCGTCGTCCAGGGCTTCGGCGCGCCGGGACCCATGGCGGAGAGCCTGTGTCTTTACGGCCTCATTCCCGGGGATCTCTTGAGCACAGCCGAGCCCGGCACACGCTTCCCCGTTGGTGAAGGCCTCGTCTGCCAGATCAGCGGCGACGGCGAGGTCAGCTCGCTCTTCAGCTCGATGTTCATGCACGGCGGCTGGCTCCACATCCTCGGCAACATGCTGTTTCTCTGGGTATTTGGCGACAACGTCGAGGACGTAATGGGCCCCGGACGGTTCTTCGCGTTTTATCTTCTTTGTGGACTCGCGGCCGCAGGCGCGCAGATTGTCACTGATCCGTCGAGCACCGTGCCGATGGTTGGCGCCTCCGGCGCCATCGGCGGTGTGATGGGCGCTTACGCGCTGCTTTTCCCCCGCGCCCGGGTACATCTGCTCATCATCCTCTTTGTCTATGTCACCACCGTTTCCGTGCCGGCGGTGCTGATGCTCGGCTACTGGTTCCTGCTGCAGCTCCTGTCCGGCGTTTTCTCGCTCGGACAGTCCGGTGGCGGCGTCGCCTTCTGGGCGCACATCGGCGGCTTCGTGGCCGGGCTGGCACTCATCAAACCGTTTGCGCGACAGGACTTCATTGCGGCGCGCGCCCGCCTGAGCCAGCGCCAGACTGCCAGACACCGCTGGTTCTAAACGCATCGGCTGAGCCTGCGGTGGTCATTTGCCGCCGCCTTCAATAACCTTGCCGATACGTTTGCATACTCTGGAGAGGAACATGACGCAGCTACCCGCTGTCAGCCTGGCCGCCGTGCCGGGCCGCCGCCTGAAGACCATCGAAGTGGCGCAGGAAATCGAACGCCGCGGTTTTCCCGGCATCTACGGTCCAAGCCTCGGCGACAGCCTGTCGCTGTGCACGGCAATGGCAGTGGCCACTTCCGAGGTCAAGCTCGGCACGTCCATTACGCCGATCTACACGAGAAACGTGTCGGACTTCGCACAAACCGCGGCGTTCATACACGAGGTATCCAACGGACGATTCAGCTTCGGCGTGGGCGTCAGCCACGAGCCCGCGATGACCCGGCTGGGCATCAAGCAGGGCAAACCGCTCGCCGACATGCGTCAGTTCGTGGCGGATCTCAAAGCGGTGCCGCGCGTCGGCGACCTTCCGCCGATTGTGCTTGCGACATTGCGCAACAAAATGATCGCTCTGGCTGAGGAGATTGGTGACGGCATGGTGTTCGCGAACGGCGCACGCTCGCATATGGGCGCCTCTTTGAGCGTGCTTTCCGACAACGCCCGCACCAACGACGAATTCTATATCGGCAACATGATCCCCACCTGCATCAGCGAAGATCGCGAGGCGGCAATGGCGGTCAACCGCAAGACGCTGACCGGCTATGCGTTTCTGCCGAACTATCGCAACTACTGGAAAGAAGCCGGCTACGAGGAGGAAATGCAGGGGGTCGAAGACGCCATTGCAGCGAACGATCTCGACCGCGTGCCGGAGTGCCTGTCCGAGCGGTGGCTGGCTGACACAACGCTCTTCGGCAGCGCGGCAGAGGTCAGGGAAGGCATTGAGGCCTGGTTCGATAGCGGCATCAAGACACCCATCATCGTGCCGTCCGCGGTCAGCGGCGGGCAGATGCAGGCTATCCAGGAATTTTTCGACCTCTGGGATTAGCGGGAAGGCACTGTGAGCGAGCGTTTCGTCTGGATCGTCCGGCACGCCAAATCGGCGGAAGGCGCCATCGGCCAGCGCGATCACGACCGGCCCCTGAACGCGCGCGGTGAACGCGACGGTGCGGCGATGCAGGCCTGGATTGCCGCGCACCCGAGCGCACCCACATGGGTATGGTCGAGCACCGCCGTGCGCGCAAAGACAACTGCCGGTTTCATCGCCGCAGCCACGGACGCCGTGGTGGTCGAGACGGTTGACCTCTATCTTGCCGGTCCGGAGCAGGCGCTCGACTGTCTGCGCGCCACCCCCGACGACGTCGATCGGGTGGCGCTCGTTGCCCACAATCCGGGGCTGACATACCTGGTGAACGATCTGGGGCAGAGTCGGGTGACCGACAACCTCGTGACGTTCGGCTGCGCGCTCTTCACCTACGACGGCGCCTGGACCGATCTCAATTTCGGCGCGGCTGAGCTCGAATCGCTCACCACGCCAAAAACGCTTTAGGCCGGTTTCTCGATCTTCGCGAGATAAAACCCGTCCCACACTTCATCAGGGACAATTCGCGCGCTCAGCGCAAGCTCTTCCCGCAGGGTGCGCGATCCCCATCGGGTAAGACCGGGAATGGTGTTGCAGGGCAATTCGCCCGTCTCGACGAGACGGGCATCCGTGCGCTTGAGCAGGTGCTCGACCACCAGCTCGTTTTCTTCCGGAGCGAAGCTGCAGGTGCTGTAGAGCATACACCCGCCGGGTTTGAGTGCCGCGTACCCCGACATCGCCAGGCTCTTCTGTTTTCTGCTCGCTTCCCTGACCTTGCGCCGGGTCCAGTGTCGATAGCTCGAAGGATCATCCCAGCGCATGCGCGCCTGGGAACTGCAAGGCGCATCGAGCAGCACGCGATCGAAACGCCCGGGCACGGCCCGTCCGACGCCGCGGCCGTCGCGCTGGTAAAAGTCGACGATGTTCACTCCGCAGCGCTCGACGTTCGCACGCAGCCGATGGAAACGGCCTTTGACCGGCTCAACAGCGGCAATGCGCCCGGCGTTGTGCATGGCAACCGCCATGGCAATGGTTTTGCCGCCCGGCGCTGCGGCAAGGTCCAGCACCTCCTCCCCGGGCTGCGGGTTGAGCACCCGGACCGCCAGCAAACTCGAGGGATTTTGTATGTAGACACGCCCGTTTGTTGCGGCGTCGCTGCTGGTGAACTCACTGTCGCGCGGCAGGCAGCGCATTTCCGGCATACCTTCGAGCGGCGCACCGATCGCTTCGAATGGGGCGTCAACCAGCGGATTGACCCAATAGCTGAGCACGCGCTCGGTCTGCATGGACGTCAAAACCGCCGCCGCCGTCTCGCCGTATACGGTGACGAGCATCTCGACGAACGCGTCGGCGTCCTGGAAATCCTCTGGCAGCGCGTTGACTAGAGACGTCATCCGCCTAACCGATGTAAGGTGCGCTTACGCAAATTGAGGGACTGTCATGCAACTGGCGAAACCTGCCGTCGACGTTGGTCTGTACACGAATCAGCTGGATGCTATGTTGGCTTTCTGGCAGGAGCAAGCCGGCGTGCCCTTCGCTGAGCTTCTGAAAGTTGGCGGTGGCGTGCACCAGCATCGGCATGCCGTCGGCGACAGCGTGCTGAAGATCAACCACACCCGCGAGACGCTTCCCACAGATCAGCCAACGGGACTCAGGCGCCTGGAGATCTTCAGCGATGTCGTCGACGAGCCGCTGGAGCTCCTCGATCCTGATGGCAACGAGGTGATCCTCACGCCTTCCGGGACCGGCACGCACAACCTGCGCATGCACATTGCTGCAAACGACGTCGAGCAATCGCTCACTTTCTACCGCGACGTGCTGGGCTTGCCTGACGCTGGCGACAGCCAGGTTGCGGTAGGCGCCTCGCTGCTGGCGTTCGAGCCCGGGTTGGTTGCGCCCTTCGAGCGCCAGGCGCGCGGTTACCGCTACCTGACCGTGCAGGTGTTCGACGTTGTCGGCACGCATCAGCAGATACTCGACGGCGGCGGCAGCGAGGGCATGGCGCCGGTGCGCCTGGGTGAGGTGGCCTACATCTCCTTCGTGCGCGATCCCGACGGCAACTGGATCGAAATCAGTCAGCGCAAATCCATCACCGGGTCGCTGGAGTGACGGAGCACCAGCGCTTTTCTTGTTAGAATACGACGCTTGCGATCAAGGAGAAGTATCAGTGTTTACCATCATCGTCTTACTCGCCATAGCCTATCTTCTGTGGCGCATAAGCGACCAGCTGCCGGACATCCTCTTTCGCCTCAGCGAAATTCAGCGGGACATCGCGGAAATTCGCCGGCGTGGCGAAAGCGCCGATGACAGCGGCGGGGAATAAACCGTAGCAAACCGGTGAACATGAACTGGCGCATCTGGCTGGGTCTCGGTCTGACGGCCACCTGGATCCTGCTCGGAATCGTCTACATCAGCGGCAGCGTGGGCTGGATGAATTTCAGCAGCTTGCCGCCGGAGACCCTGGGAAACTTCCTCGAGGGGGCGTCCGCGCCGTTGGCGTTCCTGTGGCTCGTGATTGGTTACTTTCTGCAGCAGAAGGAGCTCGAGCAGAACACCGAGGCGCTGCGCGCCCAGGCCATAGAAATCCGCCGGAGCGCAGAGCAGGCGGTCATCCAGTCGGAAAATCTCGCGGCAAGCGAGATCCATGCACGGCAGGAAGCATTTCTGCAGGTCGCCAACTCCATCCGCGGCCAGCTCGGCTCGATCTCCGGTCTCCTGTACATTTCCAGCCAGGGGAATCCCGAAGTTGCCGCCGAGAAAGAGATCGCGGAACTCTTCTCGGCGCAGAGCAGCGGCGTCGATCGAGAAGCGTTTTCCCGACGCATGCTCACCCTGCATCTGTCCCTGGACGATCCGCAGGAAAAGTTTGACCTGTTTTACGCCACCGAGGTGCGCGCTCGGCACACAAACAACTTCATATTCACGTTCGAACGCATGATGCGTCGCGCCAATGAAGTGGATACCGACAGTCTCATCACGGATGCACTCTCGGCGAGCGCCCATGGTTTTCTCTACAGAGTCATGAAACGCCATCAGGAGAATGCGCCGGAGGAGTGGTCCGACCACACGAAAACCGGCACACACATCAACTTTTAGGGGAGGGGGTATGTTGAACTCACTTCGCACAATCGGCGCGCTGTGCGCGCTCAGCGCGGCGGCAGCGTGGGCCGGTCCGGCCGATCGGTTCGCCGACGTCGAAATCAAGGCCCAGCACGTGTCGGGCGCCGTCCACATGCTGGAAGGCGCCGGCGGCAACATCGGCGCGTCGGTTGGTCCGGACGGCACGCTGATCATCGACGATCAGTTTGCGCCGCTCGGCGACAAGATCATCGCGGCACTCGACGCGCTGGGCGGCGAACGGCCGAAGCTCATTCTGAACACGCACTATCACGGCGACCACACGGGGTCGAATCCGCAGATGGGCGACAGCGGCACCATCATCTCGCACGATAACGTACGCGTGCGTCTGCTCGATCAAGAGGACTTCCCGCGCAGCGGCCTGCCGCTCGTGACCTACGATGACGACGTGACCATACACTTCAACGACGACACGCTCGTGGTGCTGCACCTGCCGACCGGTCACACGGACGGCGACTCTGTCGTCTGGTTCAAGAACGCCAACGTCATCCACATGGGCGATCACTACTTCAAGGACCGTTTTCCCTATGTGGACGTCGACGCGGGCGGCAGCATCGACGGCTTCGTCGCCAACGTCGAGAAGGTCATCGAGATGGTGCCCGCGGACATCAAGGTCATTCCCGGCCACGGCTCGCTGTCGACGCGGGATGAGCTGGCGGCAAACATTGCCGCAGTGAAGGGGTCGAGCGCCATGGTTCGCGAGCGCCTCGCCGCAGAGGCCGCTGCCGCCGACATCATCGCCGAGCTCGACGAAACGTACCCCGGCTGGGGCAGCGGCTTCATCTCCGCGGAGCGCTGGATCCAGATCGTACAGGCTGACGCGGTCAACTGATGAGCACCGATCCGCTCAACTGGTTCCATGCCGAGCGCGAAGCGGCGCGCGCGGCGGACGATCCGATGGCGCATCTGTGCACCGTTGCAAACGTCGACGCGGACCGACAACCGCAGGTACGCACGCTGGTGCTCAGGGAGATTGACGGACAGCTGGCGGTGTTCGTCAATGCATCCAGCCCCAAGTGGCCGCATATCCAGGAACGGTTCGCGTTCTGTACCTACTGGCCGAGTCTGTCGCTGCAGTATCGGTTCGACGTCGTGGCGTCTCCGCTGGACCCCGCCGTGCTCGCGGCCAGCTGGGTGCTGCGGCCCGACGCGCCCAAGCGCATGGACTGGCTCTACGAGCTGCATGACACGCAGAGCAGCCATATCGAGTCGCGCCAGCATCTGCTGGACGTGCTCGGTGGGTTATCCGTGGATGAGCCGCTGAGCACGCCACCCAACGCGCGCGGACTGCTGCTTGCGCCAATGCAGATCGAGCGTCTGGACCTCACTCAGGACAACGGCGTGCACGACCGCCAGCGCTTCGATCTGGTGGACGGCATCTGGCAGCAGCGTACGCTGATTCCCTGACGGCTCAGCCGAGCTCGGCGGTGACGATACCCACCAGATTTTCGAAACAGGAGGTTTTGGCCACCTCGACAAACCCTTCGATGAAAGGCGCAGTCGCCTGGTCCTGGCGCACGGCTGCATAGAGCGTCGGCCAGACCCCTTCTTCACCGAGGGAGCGCACTGCCAGGTAGTCTTTCTCCGAGTACTCATGCAGCGCCCAGTTCGGCAGGCACGCCACCCCGCGACCGCTGGCAACGAGCTGCACGATCATCGTGGTGAGCTCCGCATGGCGCACCCGCTTGGGCTCGACGCCGGCCGGATCGAGGAAGCTGGTGAAGAGATCCAGGCGGGAGCGATCAACCGGGTAGCTGATCAGCACTTCCTGACTGAGATCGGTCGGTTCCACCCACTCGCGCGCCACGAGCACGTGGTCCTTGCACATCGCCAGCTGCGCTTCGTAGCTGAAGAGCGGGAAGTAGTGCACACCCAGCTCCTCGACCGGGTCGGCGGTGATCACGAGGTCCAGATCCCCCCGCGCCAGCGCCGGCAGCGGCGCAAAGTGAAAGCCGCTGGCGATGTCGAGCTCCACGTCAGGCCACTGGTCGCGATAGGTATCAATCGCCGGCAGCAGCCACTCGAAGCAGCTGTGGCATTCAATGGCCATGAAGATACGCCCGGACTCACCACCGGCGAGACGCTGCAGGTCGAGCTCCGTGCTGTGCACGCGCGGCAGCACCTCATCAGCGAGCTTCAGCAGGCGCGTGCCCGCGCTCGTGAAGCGCACAGGGCGGGTTTTACGCACGAAAAGCGTGCAGCCAATGCGAGATTCGAGCTCTTTGATCTGATGTGACAGCGCGGACTGGGTGAGGAACACCCGATCCGCAGCTTCCACAAGGCTGCCCGTGTCGCGCAGCGCCACCAGCGTTCGGAGATGGCGCAACTCAATATGTGACATGAATCGCACTCATTCTTAGAGATTTCAACTTGCATATTATTCATTTAAAGAAATCGTGTCACGTCTACGATGGATTTGAGTACGATTTGTGTAACAGAGCACGATGGGCGCCACAGCGGTGTCTTACACTGCCGCCAGCTATGTTCAATCCCAATACCAAGCTGATCGACGCATTTGTGGCGCACACCGTCAGCGAGTTTCTGCGTCTGTTTCCGGAGCCGGAGAATCACCAGACCCAATCGCTGGAGCAGGCTGCGCGCACCGCCATGGAAACCCTGTTGAACTGCGACTGCCCGTATCACGACGTGCAGCACACCATGCTGGTGACGGACGTCGGCCAGACCATTCTGCAGGGCAGACAGCTGGCGCGGGGCGATCTGACAGCGCACGACTGGCTGCAGGCCGTTGTGGCGATGCTTTTTCACGATGTCGGCTACCTGAAAAACCTCCTGCCGGAGGACACCGCGGAGAGCTGCCTGGCGGATGAGCACGGCGCGCGTGTGACCCCACCGCCCGGATCAACTGACGCTTATATGACGCCTTACCACGTGACGCGCGGCATCATGTTCGTCACCAACCGCTTTGCCAACGATGCCGCCATCGACACGGTGGCGGTCAGCAAGTGCATCGAGATGACCCGATTCCCGGTGCCGAGCGCCATTCGCTATCAGGAAACCGACAGCCTGGCCGCGCTCGTACGCGCGGCTGACCTGATCGGCCAGATGGCGGACCCGCAATATCTGCAGAAACTCTCACGTCTCTTTGCCGAATTCGTCGAGACCGGTGAAGCGGCGCGCCTCGGATTCGCCAATGCCGGCGGGCTACGCGAGGGTTTTCCAGAGTTCTTCTACAGCCACGTGCACCCTTACATCGGCGCGGGTATCGAATACCTGAAACGCACGCAGGAAGGGCACCAGTGGATCGCCAATCTGTACCACCACCTGCACATCAACCAGTCGCAGCAGGAGCTCGACCCCAAGCTTCGCGCGCCGGAGCTGGTCGTCGACAACCGCTCCTGAGCCGTCGCTAAGCGTCCGCGCCGCAGCCTGGCGCCGCCTGGCTGCACTCTTTAGAATGCCCACCCTTCGCTGAATGACACGAAAGGCAGGCAACGCTGTACCAGTCCAACGCCGCATCATCGCTGGACATCCCGGCAACACCAGAGCCCCGCGCGCTGCGCATTGCCCTGCTTGGCTATCGCAGCAATCCGTTCAGCGGTGGTCAGGGGGTGTATCTCAAGTACGTCTCGCGCGCGCTGGCCGCGCTAGGCCACAGCGTTCACGTCATCTCCGGCGAACCCTATCCGCAGCTCGATCCAGCGGTTGAGCTCGTCAAGCTGCCGGGGCTCAATCTCTTCGACGAGCAGTATCCCGCGCGCGCCCTGAAGCCCCGACACCTCAAGTCGTTTACCGACACGTTCGAATGGGCGTCGATGGTGAGCGGCGGCTTCCCGGAGCCTTACACCTTCGGGCGACGCGTGTATCAGTACCTGCGCGCGCATGCCGGCGAATACGACATCGTGCACGACAACCAGACGCTGAGCTGGGGTGTGGCCCGCCTGCCGCGGCTGGGACTGCCGCTGGTGACGACCATCCACCACCCGATCACCAAAGATCTGGAAATTGCGCTTGCCAATACCGACGAGTGGGACATGCGTCTCCTGATCCGGCGCTGGCACCTGTTCCTGCGCATGCAGACCCGGGTCGCCCGCCGCCTGGAGCACATCGTTACCGTCAGCGAACGCGCCAAAGCCGACATTGCCCGGGACTTCGACGTCGATCCGGCGCGCGTTCACGTGGTGTACAACGGCGTCGACTGCGACGAATTCCGACCGCTGCCGGACGTCAGCCGCGCGTCTTACAAGCTGATCACCACCGCTTCCGCCGATCAGCCGCTCAAAGGCACCCAGCATCTCATCCCGGCGTTGAAAACGCTGATTGCCGAGTTCCCTGAGCTCACGCTGACGTTCATCGGCAAACCCAAACCCGAAGGCGCCACCGAAAAGCTGATCAACGAGCTCGGCGTTGGCAGCCACATCGAGTTTCTGCACGGCGTCGACAATGCCGAGATCATCACCCGCTACGCGGAGTCGACGCTCGCGGTCGTGCCCTCGGAGTACGAAGGCTTCGGTTTGCCGGCGGCGGAGGCGATGGCCTGCGGCGTGCCGGTCGTTTCCACCGACGGCGGCGCCCTGCCGGAGGTTGTCGGCGACGCTGGCATTGTCGTACCGCACAGCAACCCGACGGCGCTGGCTCAGGCCATAGCCGCGCTGCTGCGCGATCCGGCCAGACGCAGCACGCTGGGCAAAGCGGGAAGAGTGCGCATGGAGCAGGTATTCAACTGGGAGAAGACTGCTCAGATGCTCTCCGCGCACTACCGCGACATCATCAACGAGCGCGTCGCCGCATGAGTCTGGAAACGATCAATTTTGACGACTTCCCGCTGCAGCCGGGGGACCGCGTGCTGGACGTCGGCTGCGGCGAAGGCCGTCACGCCATCAGCGCCTATCTCAGCGCCGACGTGCACGTGATTGGGTTAGACCTGAGCGAGCGCGACCTAGACACGGCGCGTCAACGCCTGCAGGAGTTTGTCGGCGACGAGGCGCCGACTGAAAAGAGCTGCACTTTCGTGCACGGCAGCGGTCATGCTCTGCCGTTCGAGGACAACAGCTTCGACAAAGTGATCTGCGCGGAGGTGCTCGAGCACATCCCTGACTACCAGTCGTTCCTGACCGAAATCCGCAGAGTGCTGAAACCCGGCGGGCTTTTTGCCGTCAGCGTGCCGCGCTTCTTTCCGGAATGGATCTGCTGGCGCCTGTCAGACGCCTACCACGAAGTGGAAGGCGGCCACGTGCGCATCTTCACCGCGGGGGAGCTCAAGCGCGCCGTGGAGCGTCAGCATATGCGCCGCTACCGTCGCCACTGGGCCCACAGCCTGCACGTGCCGTACTGGTGGCTGCGCTGCCTCCTGTGGGAGCGCGGCGACGAGGCGAAGCCGGTGCAGGTCTACCACCGCTTTCTGGTGTGGGATCTAATGCAGCGACCGCCACTGACGAGGGTTCTCGATCGATTCCTCAATCCCATCATGGGCAAAAGCATCGTCATGTATTTTGTGAACGAGCTATGACGCACAATCCCGCCAGCCTTGCCAGCACCGCGCGCTACATTGCCCAGCTGCAGCTGCCTTCGGGCGCGCTGCCGTGGTTTACCGGCGGCATCGTCGATCCCTGGGATCACGTTGAGGCCATCATGGGCCTGTCGATCGGCGGCTACTTCCGCGAAGCGCGTCGCGGCTTCGACTGGCTGGCAGAAACCCAGCGTGCCGACGGCGCCTGGTATGCGGCTTACGAAGATACCCATGCCGCCGGCGCCACCCGTGCGGAAACCAACTTCGTCGCTTACCCGGCAACGGGGCTGTGGCACTACTACCTGATCACCCGTGACGCGGCCACCGTGATACAGCACTGGCCGATGGTGGAACGTGCGCTCGAATTCGTGACCGGCCTGCAGACCGCCGAGGGAGAAATTTACTGGGCGCTCGACTCGAAGAAGGGAATCAGCAGAGACGCCCTCGTCACCGGCTGCAGCTCCATCTACAAAAGCCTGCTGTGCGGCGCCGAGATCGCGCGCCTGGCCGGTGCCGACCCGACCCGGTGGCTTGCGGCACGCGCCCGCCTCGGTGAAGCGATACGCGAAAAACCCCACCTCTTCGACCGCACCTGGCCGTCCAAAGCGCGCTTCTCGATGGACTGGTTTTATCCCGTGCTGACCGGAGTGTATGAAGGCGACCACGCCATCGAACGAATCGACGGACGCTGGGCGGAATTCGTCGAGACGGGCCTCGGTTGCCGCTGCGTCGTGGAGGAGCCCTGGGTCACCGTGGCTGAGACCTGCGAGCTGATTCTGGCGTGCCTCAACGTCGGGCACGGCGATCGCGCGCGACAGCTATTCAAGGATCTGCAACGTTTTCAGGTGGAAGACGGCAGCTGGTGGACCGGCTACGTATTCCACGACGACGTCCACTGGCCGGATGAACGACCAACCTGGACATCCGCTGCCATTCTACTGGCGGCGGACGCCCTGTTCGGGCTGACGCCGGGACATCACCTCTTCACCGCGCATGCGCCGTTAGAGCCGTCGTAAAACGCCAAGCGTTTTGGTCATGGGTAACGTCTCGAACAGCCCGGAGGCCCGGGCGAGCTCATAAATCTCGTGCGGCGCCTGGCCGCCGAGGGTTTCGTCTTCGAAGATGTCGTGGATGGCAAGATACCCTCCGCGGCAGATGTGACCGGCCCACGTCTGATAGTCTGTCAGCGCCGTTTCGAGGCTGTGGCCGCCGTCGATGAACACGAGGCTCAGCGGCGTCTGCCAGTACCTGCCGGCGTTTGTGCTGCTCGCAACGATGGGTATGACCACGTCTTCGAGACCAGCACGATGCAGCGTACGCCTGAGTGCCGGCAGCGTTTCCATGCAGCCGAGCTCAGCATCGTAAAGCTCAGCGTCGTGATACTCCTCGCCGAGCTGATGCTCTTCCGAGCCCCGATGGTGATCGAGCGCATAGAGCTGGCCACCACCGGCGCGCACACCACTGCCCAGATAAAGCGTCGACTTGCCGCAATAGCTGCCAATCTCGAGGCAGGGTCCAAGTCCGCTGGCGCTGACGGCAAGCTCGTACAAGCGCGCCCCCTCTGCCGGGTCCAGGAAGCCTTTTACGCTGTCAGGATCAATGGGTAAATCCATAAACGATCCTCCTGCGATGGACGTGTCTTGTAAGCCATAGTCTGAATTTGTGACGTATCCTCTTGTTAAACCGTGAGTTTCGCACTACTATCCGCGCCGATTGACTCCTGCTTCGGCTCGGCTGAAGCAGCAGCAGACGTCCGCATCGATGCGGACAGAAAGAAAAGAGGTCTGGTTTTGCGTCATACGAACTCGCACATCGCCATCAACGCCGTGATGCTCAGCATCGCAGCGGCGACGCTCGTGCTGGTGGTAAAGCGCAGATAGCAGACCTTCTTTATTGGAAGGTCTCTAACGGACCTTCCGACATCCAACCGGCAGGTCCTGGAGATCAGGAAGTACTTGTTAGGCATTTTCTAGGAAGAAAACAATGGATGATCCAAGACGCAGTGAAGTCGAACTCCCCCAGCCTCATGGCGAAACTCCTGAGCCCACCGCTTCTGAGCCCACCGGCAACGACGCGGGCTGGCTGCTAGCGCAGGACGACGAGGACTCCGGCTTCGTGCGCGCATACAACTAGTAGCGCGCGGCCTCAGCCGCCAAGTCCAAAAAATACGAGTACGAAGCTCACCGGCACCGTACCCACGTAGTAGAGCGCAAAATTCAGCCGGTCATTCTGCTCGGCGTCCGTGCTGAGCCGTAGACGGCTGCCTACGATCAGCCATACCGCGCCCGCGATCACGAACGCCAGAATGAGCGTCAAAACTACTGCGGCCAAAGCGGCTCCTGCGCGACAAATTTCTGAGCTTTACTACACTTCATGTGAACACGCGTCATATGAGGTTCAGATGCAGGTTAACACGTCGTCACCCGACAGCCAGCGCCAATTGCTGATGCACGGTATTGTGACCAACCGCCGCGGTGAGACCAGCGAGCGATTTGTCGATCACGCCGAATTCGGGCTGTGGAATTACCTTCTCACGCAAAAGCACGGCTTGACCGTCAATGCCAATGAGCCCTGCATCTGGGTGCCTGAAGACGAGTGCCGGCAGCACGACAATCTCTTTGCCCACGCGACGTTCCGACTACCGGTAACCCGGCTGACGCACCACTGCTACGACGAGCACGTCGGGATCACCGAGAAACGCGTGCGCTTCGTGCCCAGCAGCGATCTCGACTATGTCAGTCATCTGCTCGAAACGCATTTCGCGAGCGATCGCGACTACGTGGTGCTCGACATCGAGGCAGGCGCCGCCATCAGCACGGCACCCGCCCAGGGTTTCTTCAGAGGGCGCCCAGCTGCAGCATATTGCGCGGCTTAGCGCCGGTCAGGTCCGCTATCCGCTCGTAGCTGGCAGCCACGTCGTCGGCGTCGGCGTCGACGCCGAGATTGACGCCTTCGTTCTCCACGATGCAGGCCATTGAGTACTGGCCGCCCTGCGCCTGCAGAATGACGCCGTTCGGGGCATCCTGACTCACCAGGAAAATGGCCGCAGGGGTGACCAGCTCCGGTCCCAGCTTCTCCTGCGCCGCTTCAGGAATCAGATCTTCGGTCATGCGCGTTGCCGCTACCGGCGCAATGGTGTTGGTGTGAATGTTGTTCTTTGCGCCTTCGATTTTCAGCGAATGCATGAAGCCAACCTGACCCAGCTTCGCCGCACCGTAGTTGGTCTGCCCGAAATTGCCGTAAAGCCCGGTTGGCGAGGTTGTCATGAGAATGCGGCCATAGTTCTGCTCACGCATGATCGGCCAGACGGCGTGGGTGCAGTAAACGGCGCCCATCAGATGCACGTTCAGGACAAGCTCAAAGTCCTCCAGCGTCATCTTGGCGAACGACTTGTCGCGCAGTATTCCGGCGTTGTTGATCAAAATGTCGACACGTCCCCACGCGTTCATGGCGTCGTTGACGATGCTCTGCACACCGGCGCGATCGGAAACGGAGCCGCCGTTGGCAATCGCCTCGCCGCCCGCTGCCTTGATCTCGGCAACGACGCTCTCGGCCGCTTCAGAAGAACCGCCTGAACCGTCGACCGCACCGCCCAGGTCGTTGACGACAACCTTGGCGCCGCGCTTTGCCAGCTCCAGGGCGTGGCAGCGTCCCAGGCCACCACCCGCGCCTGTAACGATGGCAACTTGATCGTTGAATGAAATGCTCATGGCGTTTACTCCAGTCTTTCTTTTGAGAGCCTAAGGCCGGAAACCGAAGTGGACCGGCCCTGTAAGTTGATCGAGCTGTGGCTGGATCCAATCCACCCATTCACAAAGCATCGGACGGGTTTCACGCGGATCAATCAGCTCGTGCACGGCAAAAGACTCCGCGCGCGGGAACGGTGAGCGACCCTGGCGCAGCATGTCTTCGTATTCTTTACGCTTGGCATCTGGATCTTCTGCCGCAGCAATTTCGCGGTGAAACGCAACGGCCACGCCGCCCTCTAGCGGCAGCGCCCCCGACTCCACCGACGGCCAGGCCAGCACGTAGTTTCCGGGCGCGTAGTGGGCGGCGGTCGCCACCCCGAAGCCTTTGTGGACCTGTATGACCGCCCACGGAATCGTCGATTGGGCAGCCGCGGCAACCGCCGCCATGCCATAGCGGATGGTGCCGTTACGCTCGGACTCCGGGCCAATCATGAAGCCCGGCTGATCGACAAAATTGATGATCGGCACGTGGAACGTATCGCACATCTCGACGAAACGCCGGTACTTCTGAGCGGCCTCTGCGGTCATTGCGCCGGCATAGAAGCGGCAGTCGTTGGCGAGCACGCCAACCGGCTGGCCGTCGAGGCTGGCAAGGCCGCAGATCTGACTCGGGCCATACGCCTCGCCGATTTCGAAAAAGCTGTCGCGATCGACCACCATCTCGACGATGGCGCGCATGTCGAACGGCGCGTTGCTCTCCCGCGGCACCGCGCTAAGTAGCTCCTGCTCCATCCGGTCCACAGGATCATCACACGCATAACGCGGCGTGCGCTCCCACACGCTGCCGGGCAGATAGCTCAAGAACCGTCGCATCTGCCGGAACGCATCGTGCTCGTCGTCCGCCAGATTGTCGACGATGCCGCTGGTTGCGTGCACCGCGGCACCGCCAAGCTCGTCTTTGCTCATCTTCACACCAAGCGCACGTTCAACGAGCGCCGGTCCGCCGATGAGAATCTGCGCGGTGTGTCTGGTCATCACCGAGAAATGCGAGGCGACCAGGCGCCCGGCCGGGAAGCCCGCAACCGCGCCCATGGCTCCCGATACCACCGGCACCGCGGCAAGCGCATCCGCAATGATCTTGAACCGGGGCTCGCTGAAGACGGGCTCACCGACCGTGCCGCCCTTCTTTGCGCCGCCTTTGACGCTGCCGCCGCCACCTTCGAGCATGCGCACGAGCGGCACACGGTACTGGACCGCAAGATGCTCTGCGTAAACGCTTTTCCGTAAACCCGCGGCGTTTGGAGAGCCGCCTTTGAGCGTAAAGTCCTCGCCGCCCACGACAACGCGGCGTTGGTCGATCTTGCCGAATCCGACGACATAGTTCGCCGGCACGTATTCGACAATTTCATCGTTGTCGTCGTAAACCGGGCTGGCCGTTGCTTGACCATGCTCCCGGAAGGTACCCGGATCGAGCACCTCGTCGATCCGCTCGCGGATCGTCAAACGCCCTTTGGCGTGCTGCTTGGCAATACCCTCTTTGCCGCCCTGCTGCTTGGCCAGGTAGCGGCGCCGCTCGAGCTCCTTGACTTCGGGATCCCAGCTCATGTCATTCGGGATCCTTAAATTCCGGCGCGCGCTTCTCGAAGTTCGCCATGATGGCCTCGCGCTGATTCGGCTGACCGATGAGCGCCGCCTGCAGACTGGCTTCGAGCTCGAGCCCGGTGCGCTCGTCGGCATGCCAGGCGGTTTCCAGGAGCTGCTTGCCCGCGCGAACCGCATCCGGGGATTTTTCGGCAATCTCGCGAGCCAGATCCATCGCCTCGGCAAGCGGGTCCTCTGCAATGCGGGTGATGAGCCCAAGCTCTCTGGCCTGCTCCGCGCTCAGGACGCGCCCGGTGAACGTCAGCTCTTTGGCGACGTCCAGCGGCACCAGGTCACGCAGCGTCTGGGTGAGGCTCATATCCGGGATCAGACCCCACTTGATTTCCATGATGGACATTTTCGTCTCGGGCGCGGCAATGCGGATGTCCGCGCCAAGCGCAATCTGTGCACCGCCACCGTAGGCAACACCATGCATCGCGCAGATCACCGGCACGGGTAAGCGCTTCCAGACGTACGCCGGGCGCTGGGCTCTGTTCTCCGGGCCTTCACCGCGGCTCAAGAGACCATCAACGGATCCGCCGCTCTCTTCACGGTCGGCCATACCGGCGAAGCTCTCCATATCGAGACCGGCACAGAATCCGCGACCATTCCCCGAAAGGACCACCGCACGCACCTCTTTGGCAGAGGCGAGCTGCTGGCCTGCCTCGATGATGGCGTTGAACATCTCGCCACTGAGCGCGTTGTACTTTTCCGGCCGGTTGAGGCGCACATCGGCAACGCCGTCAGCCACGTCAACGGTTACCAGATCGCTGGCCATTGCTTCCCCCTGATACGTTTTTTTAATCGAGCCGCGGGATGCTAACACACTCGGCGCGGTTCGATCTTATGCTGGTTTTGCCACCACCATTGCGGTCAGGCGGCCCGTCGTGACCAGGCGGTCGGCATCGTCACGCGCCTCGAGATCCCAGACCATGGACGTGCGCCCGATGCGCAGCGCCCGGGCGCTACCCCGAACCCAGCCGGAGCCGACGCCGTGCAGGTGGTTGCAGTTGATTTCAATACCGACGCACATGTGGGTTTCAGGCACACAGTGATTGGACGCGGCGCTCGCCAGCGTCTCCAGCAAAAGTGCCGATGCGCCGCCGTGCAGCAGCCCGAAAGGCTGCATGGTGCGCTCATCTACCGGCATACGGCCGGCAAGGTAATCGTGGCCAACCTCTGTCATTTCAATGCCAAGCTGTGAAACCGCGGTGCCCTGATGCAGCTCGTTCAACGCGGGGAGATCAGGCGTTGTCACCCAGATAGACTGCTCAGGCATTCTCCGCCCTCTGTCTGGCACGCTCGAGATCTTCCGCGGTAAATCCGGCAATCTGTTTGTACTGGTCGGCAATGGCCTGCCGTTCAGCCATCGGCACGACGTCCTCGATGTTGGTGAAACCGTTCGGCGCCCTTTCCTCGGCAAGCTGCATGACCTGCTCGGGCCCATTGCCGCGGTTGGCCCTGACAATGGCAGCCGTTGGCGGGAGCCGTTCGCTTTCATAGCGCTTGAAGGCAGTGGCAACGGTTGCCTCCTCGACCACAGCGGCCGTCAGCGCACGCGCGTCGAGGATCGCCTGCGAGGCCCCGTTCGAGCCGATTGGATACATGGGATGGGCGGCATCGCCAAGCAGCGTGACGCAGCCAAACGTCCAGGCCTCGACCGGATCCCGGTCAACCATGGGGAATTCGTAACAAGGGTCTCTACGGGCAAGCAGCTCAGGCACGTTGAACCAGGAGAAGTCCCAGGTTGCGAACTCCGGCTCGAACTCGTCGAAATTGCCAGGCCGATTCCAATCCTCGCGCTCCATCAGCTCCGTGACGGGGTAGCGCAGCTCGGCAATCCAGTTCGTCAGCGATTCACCCTTGAGATAGGCCTGCTGATTGACAGGGTACGCCACGAACTTCTGTCGCATGTTGCCAGCCATGAACATGGAGCGCCCGGACAGGAACTGCTCCGTCGACGAGAGACCGCGCCAGAGGATAGCGCCGTTCCAGATGGGCATACCCTCATCGGGATAGAACTGAGCCCGGACGGTCGAGTGAATGCCGTCCGCGCCGACAATGCCGGAACCTTCAACGGTGTGACTCACGCCCGCGGCGTCTGCAAAAGTCAGAGACGCGCCGTCAGCGTCTGACGTCACGCTCTCGACGGTTGCGCTGCAGCGCACCGCGTCAGCTCCGAGACGCGCCTCAACCTCCGCAAGCAGGAGCATCTGCAGATCGCCGCGATGGATCGACACCTGCGGATACGGCAGGCCCGCCGCACGTCCGCGCGGTTCCTGCCAGACTTCCTGGCCGAACTTGTTGAAGTAACGTAACTCCTGGGTTTCGATGCCGAGATCGAGCAAACCCCCGGTCAGGCCCAGCTCGTCGAGACAGGCTATGGCGTGAGGCAGGAGGTTGATGCCGACGCCCAGCGGACGGATCTCACTGACGCTTTCGTATATCTGCACCGGCACACCCCTTGCGTGCAGGTACAACGCCGTGGTCAGCCCGCCGATGCCGGCGCCCGCTATCAGCACTGGTTTGTCCACCTCTCCCCCGTCGCGGCAGTCCTGACAAGGAGTGTGTCGAAAGGCCCCGAATTTGTAAAACCCCTGCAAAAACGGCCGCATCAACCGCGCGCCAGGCCCGAAGAAAGCTGCGTTTACGGTACCGTATTGCCATTCACCAATGCGGAGCACCGATGAACCTGGCCCAACTGATTCGCCATCACCCGCTGCTGCATGCAGACCTGCGCAGCCTGGGACTTACCTACGGCAACATCCTCAACGTCGCCGACCAGATCTCTGCCCAGCTGGGCACGGTGAATGGCAACCTCAGCCAGATTCTCGAGCGCCTGGATCGTCGCAGCTTCGTTCACGCGGTCGATGCGCAGCGCCTCGCGCATCACGCCGGCATATCCCCGGCGCTGGCGCAGGCGAGCGTTTTTACAATTGCCCCGTGGGTCGAGCGCTTTCGACTGACGACACATTAAAGGTATGCTGAAACTATGAACATCTGGATGTTGGAAGACGACCCGGCACAGGCGCAGATGCTGCTGGGATGGCTCAGGGAAGCGGGTCACGAAGTTCGTCATTTCGAACGCGGCAAGGACATCCGTGCAGCGCTGGAAGACGGCCGCTTCGATCTCCTGATACTCGACTGGGAGCTCCCGGACAGCACGGGCATAGAGGTGCTGGGAGACGTGCGCAGCAAAGTGAGCTGGCACGTGCCGGTGCTTTTCGTGACCCAACGCGAGGCTGAAACCGACATCGTTAACGCCCTGGCGAACGGCGCTGACGATTACATGGTCAAGCAGATCAGTCAGGCGGAATTTCTGGCACGGGTCGACGCGCTCGGACGGCGCCTGGCCAACCAGGAGCTGGATTTCGACGTTGGACCCTATACCTTCAAGCCGCAGAGCCAGGACGTGCTCCTCGATGGGGAGCCGTGCGACCTGACGGCCAAAGACTTCGATCTGGCGTGGTATATGTTCCGCCACAAAGGCAGACTGCTGTCACGCGAACAGCTGCTGCGCGACGTCTGGGGTGTCAGCGGTCTCAACACCCGCACCGTGGATGTGCATGTCAGCCGAATTCGCAAGCGCCTGGCGATCACACCCGAAAAAGGATTTCGTATCAAAACCATCTACCAGCACGGTTATCGTCTCGAAGAGCTATGACCCGCCGCGGTGCTCTACTTGTCGTTCTCCTGGTATTTACCTGCAGCGTCGCCGCGGACGATTGGGAATACACGCTGCGACCCGGCGATGAGCTCTGGAGCATTGCCCGGGACTACTGCGGCAGCGCAAGCCTGGCCGGCGCCATTGCGAGTCATAACGGGCTGACCAACGTTGCTGCCGTTCGTGCCGGGCAGCGCATTGCCATCCCAACCGCCTGGCTGGTATTCGCCCCGGCAACGGCAACCGTGCTGCAGGTTTCCGGGGATGCCCGTATCAAAAGAGGCGCCGCACCGCAGGACCCGGAGGTGCCTGCCGGAAGCGGCGATACGCTGTTGATGGGTTACAGCATCATCACCGGTGAGGGCGCGGCGCTTGTGGAATTTGCCGACGGTTCACAGCTTTCGGTACAGCCCGACTCCCGCGTGCTCTTCAACAAGCTCACGGCTTTTGGTCCCGCCGGCATGGTCGACACCCATCTCCGATTCGCGTACGGACGCGGTGATGCACGGGTGCAGCCGCAGAATCGAGGCGACCGTTTCCGCATACAGACGCCACAGGGTATTGCGGCGGTGCGCGGTACCGAGTTCCGCGTTGCGCACCGCGATGAAGAGGACCGGTCAAACAGCGAAACGCTGGAGGGGCTGGTCGCGTTCCTGCGTCCGGACCAGAACACCGACCTTCCGGCCGGCTTTGGCGTTGCCGCTGGCGCCAGCGGCGTCGTCAAGGAAGCGCTGCTGGAGGCGCCGCAGTGGCTCGAGCAGGAAACGCAGACGGCGGAGCAGGCGGTCATCCGCTGGCGTCCGCTCGCCGGTGCCGCCCGCTACGTGATCACCTGGGCTGAGATCAGCCAGCCGGACATTGCCGTTGCCCAGACGGTTACCGATGACGCCAGCACGACAGTGGTCGTGCCCCCGGGGCAATACCGCCTGGGCGTTCGCGGCGTATCAGCCAACGCCATTGAGGGCTATGACGCCAGCCGGGTGCTCACGGTTCGCGCCAGAGCGCCGCAGCTGACGGCAGTGACCAGCAGCCTCTCCGGGGACGTGGCGTTTGCCTGGCAATACTCAGAACCCGGAGCGAGGTTTGCTTTGACGTTGGAAGCTGATCATTTCGCCGATGCAAAGCGCTTCGAAAGCGACACGACAGGCTATCAGGCGCGTCTGCCCGCGGGCGCATACCGGTGGCGGGTGCAGGCGACGAACTCAGCGCCATCAGAGACCGGTGCGTTTACGCTCCTGCCTCCAGCGCCTGAGAATCTGCGTATCAAACGCCGGGACAAGCGGCTCTTCTTCAGCTGGACCGGGGCGGATGATCAGACCTACGTTCTGCGCGTCTCGCGCATCGACGGTGGTGCAAGCTTCGAGAAGACCGTTACCGGCAACAGCGCTGAAATCGACGTCGACAGCTACGGCGACTACCAGATGCGCCTTGCTTCGGTCCAGAACTCACTGCAAAGTGAAGCGCTGGTGTATCCCATACAGGTATTCAAACGGCCCTGGTGGATGAGCCTCCTCATACCTCTCATCGTGCTGTAGCAGGACGTTCCAACCCGCAACGGCGCTTTCGCCTGGAGTCGACGGTGCTCCTGGTTTTTGCGTGTGCGTTCGTTCTTCTGTCCTATCAGCAGCGCTGGTTCGAGTCGCTCGACCGGGTGCTGTACGACCTGCAGATTGCCGTGACCTCAGCGCCCATGCATGAGGAAATCGTCATCGTCGCGATTGATGACGCAACTTTGCACGCATACGGCCCCTGGCCATGGCCGCGGGATCTGCAGGCAGAGCTTCTGCGCCGGATCAACGCGCACCGTCCCGGCTTCGTGGCAATGGACATTATCTATGCCGGCTCCACCGCCTACGACACGCCGCTGATAAAGGCTGCCGCAGAGGTCGACAATCTGGCATTACCCATGATGGTCGATACGCTTGGTCAGGGCCGCCAGCACATAGAGGTTCTACCGTTCAGCGATCTCATCGAGGTGGCAGACAAGCTGGGACACGTGCATGTCGAGCTGGACGAAGACGCCATCGTTCGCGGCACGTTTCTGTACCAGGGTGTGGGCACCGCGCGCTGGCCGCACCTGATGGTTGAGATCGCAGGATCGGTCTCCGGCCGGCAAATCGGTACCGCCTGCCCTGCGGACGAACCGGCCGGTCTCAACATCGTCAAGTGCGACTTTGCCCGCCTGCCGTTCGCGGGTCCGCCCGGAACATACCCGCAGGTATCAGCTGCAACGCTGCTGTCCGGCGCTGCCGACCCGGAGCTGCTGGGCAACGCGCTGAGCGGCAGGATTGTGCTGGCGGGGCTCACGGCTACGGGTACCGGAGACTGGGTCACGAGCCCGACAAGCGGGGACGTGGGGCCGATGTCCGGTGTGGAATTCAATGCCAATCTGTTGAGCGCAATCCTGAGTGACACCCTCATCCGCCCCTCGCCGGTGTGGATCAACGTGGTCCTGGCTCTGATGGTTGTGGGCGCGTGCACCATACTGCTGCCGCGCCTCAAGCCAAAGCAGATGCTGGTCACGACGTTCGGCCTGGCGGTGCTGCCGGTGCTCCTGACTGTCTTTGCGCTCTCCGGATTCTGGCTGTATCTGCCACTCGCAAATGCCACCGTTGCGGTTGCGCTCCTCTATCCCGTGTGGAGCTGGCGACGCCACGAGATTGCCTGGTCCTTCATTCAACGCGAGCTCGCGCGGATTGACGCCGAGAGCCGGGAGTGGAGCAGCGTATCGCAGCTCTCGACGACCGGGCGTAGCGCCATCATTGACCAGCTGGAAATGCTGCTCGGCGCGCCAATTGTGCTCGACACCGGCGAGGAGGGAACGTTGCGTCTGCGCTGCAGTCGCGAGGCGCCACTCGAGACCAGGGAGGAGGCGCTCCTGCGCGCCGCCGAGGAAGCCTACTTTCGCGTCCCCGGCAACAATCCCGGACTCCCCGGTGAGATCCTGGCTGCGCAAATCCGGAGACTGGAGCTTGCCGCACAGGAGGTGCGCGAGGGTCGGGCAATGGGCCTTGCGGGTTTGAGCCACATGTCGAACGGCGCACTGATCATCTCAGCCTTCGGCGATATCCGCTTTGCCAACGCCGCGGCTGACAAGCTGCTCAACCTGTCGCAGGCGGAAACAAACGCGGCCCTCAAGGCGCTGGAGACGATTCAGGCTCCGCTGGGGCAGACCTGGGCGGACATCGCCAGGCGCGCCGTATTCGATCATGAGCCCACCTACTTCGAGGGTCTCACGCCGGATCAGCTGCCCGTTTTCGTCGGGATCGAGCCGTTGCTGCAGGAGGGTGACGCTTACGCACCATTGTGGGTGGTCACGCTTGCCGATCTTTCCGCCATCCGCGAGGCTCAGGCGCAGCGGGAAGAAGCTCTGGCGTTCCTGTCCCACGACATCCGCTCGCCGCTGCTCTCGGTCCTTGCATTGATACGCGGCGCCGACGAAAACGATCCTCTGCTGGCAGAGATCAGCCGCTACACGCAGAAAGGCCTTTCGACATCCGAGCAGTTCCTGCAGCTTTCGCGCCTGCAGCTGCAGAGCGGGTTCGAAAAGTACGACATGGAGCTCGAGCAGGTGCTGCACAACGCCGTCGAGCAGGTCTTTTTCCTGGCCCGGGACAAGGACATTACCTGTCGTGTCGACGCCGAGCTCGATCCGGCGGCTACCGACGAAGGGGTATGGGTGAACGGCAACGGGGAGCTCCTGGAGCGCGCCTTCATCAATCTGCTGAGCAACGCCATCAAATACAGCGATCCCGGGACAGAGGTGGTCATGATGCTCACTCAGGATGAGAACTACGCGCAGGTGAGGGTCAGCGATCAGGGGTACGGTATACCCGCGGACGAGATTGAACACATCTTTGCGCCCTTCTTCCGCTCCGCCGCGCCGCAGCTGGCGGAGAACAGAGGCGCAGGCCTGGGCCTGCGTTTCGTCAAGACCGTCATCGATCGTCACGAAGGCACAATCGATGTCGAGAGCTCCCGGGGGCAGGGCACCACCTTCACCGTGCGGCTGCCGATCTGGCGTAGCTGACGCAAAAGGCAGGCAATCAGGGAAATCACCGAGCGCCATCAACGCCACGCCGGATATAGTGATGGGCGGGAAAATGGATAGCGACTATGCAGCTGACCGAACAAACGACTGCCGCACACCTCGACGAGATCGAGGATGTCGGCTATACCCTCATCGAGAACGCCATCGAAACTGAGCTCGTGGATGCCTTGAACGACGCGCTGCTGCGACTCGAGCACGAACTCGGCACGGTACCCGGCGCCAACAGCTTCGAGGGTCACAAGACCATTCGTATTTACAATCTGCTGGCGCGCGACCCCGTTTTCGAGCGCGTGCCCGTGCATCCCAATCTGCTACCCATCGTCGAGGGCGTGCTCGATCCCGGTTGCCTGGTCTCTTCGATATCCTCCATCTCGATCGATCCCGATGAAATCGCGCAGCCGATCCACGCTGACGACACGCTTTTCGATCTGCCGCGGCCGCATCAGCCGCTCGTGTGCAACTCCATGTGGGCGTTGACCGACTTTACGGAAGAAAACGGCGCTACCCGCATCGTGCCCGGCAGCCACAAGCTCGACCACAAACCCGAGTACGGCGCGGAGGTGGACAGCGTGCCCGCCGTCATGCCCAGAGGCAGCTTACTGATCTGGAACGGCAGCCTGTGGCACGGCGGCGGCGCCAACCGGAGCGGGCAGCGGCGTGTGGGCATTGCAATGAACTATTGCGCGGGATACCTGCGCCAGCAGGAGAACCAGCAGCTGGGCATTCCACAGGAGACCGTCAGAGAGTTCTCCCCGCGGCTGCAGGCGCTCGTCGGCTACGGCACGTACAAGCACCTCATGGGGCACATCGACAAAGAAAGTCCAGCTCAGGCGGTGCTCGGTCAGGACGATGGTTTCGTCAACGTGTGGGACCTGATCGACCGCTGAGCGTCCGCTTCAGTCTTCGACCACGGCCAGGAGCTGGTCTTCCTCGACCTGATCTTCGGGCGCCACGCAGATCTCGGCCACGGTGCCGCTGACAGGAGCTTCGACCGGAATTTCCATTTTCATGGATTCCAGAATCATGATGACATCACCTTCCTCCACCGCTGCCCCGGCTTCGAGCAGCACCTTCCAGACGTTACCAGTCACCTCGCTCTCTACTTCGTGTCTAGCCACCTGTTAACCCTCCTCTCCCTGATCGTTCAGTATCCGCGGGACGATAGACGTATCAACACGCCCCTGTAAAAAATTCTGGTCCTGCAGCACTCTCATCAGGAGCTCTGCATTAGTGGTGACGCCGCTGACCTCAAACGCTCGAAGCGCCACGAGCAAACGGCCGATGGCCATCTCGCGGGTTTCCCCATGCGCAATGATCTTGGCGAGCAGCGCGTCGTAAAACGGTGTCACATGCTGCCCGGCTCGATAGCCGGTCTCAATCCGAACGCCATGGAGCTCGGGCCAGTGGAAATGCGCAAGCAGGCCCGTCGAGGGCATGAGCGTCCGTGGGTCCTCTGCGTACAGCCGCGCCTCGATGGCATAGCCGTGACGCGCCGGCGTCTGCGGCAACGCGCCGCCCTCAGCGAGCGATATCTGCAGCTGCACGAGATCGCAGCCGGTCACCATCTCTGTGACACCGTGCTCGACCTGTATGCGCGTGTTCATCTCCAGAAATCCGACTTCGCCGTCTGGCGTAAACAGCGTTTCCAGCGTGCCGACGTTGTCATAGCCGATGGCGCCACAAACCCGGGCAGCCAGCTCCGCGGTCTGCCGTACCAGCTTGTCATCGATGCCTGGCGCCGGACTTTCTTCGATGAGCTTCTGATTGCGCCGCTGCACGGAACATTCCCGCTCGTATACGTGCACGGCGCCACCCTGGCCGTCACCGGCAATCTGGAACTCGATGTGCCGTGGACGCTCGAGCAGCCGCTCCAGATAGACGCCGTCGCTGCCGAAGGCGCTTGCGCTCACCGCCTGTGCCCGCTTGACCGCATCAACGAGCGCCGCCTCGTCCGACACGGCCTGCATGCCCATGCCACCACCACCGCCGCTGGGTTTGACCAGCACCGGATAACCAATCTCCGCCGCTGCGGCGACGGCGCTGGCATCGTCGGTCAGAAGATCGCTACCGGCAAAAATCGGGAAACCCTGTTCCTGCATGAACCTGCGGGCGGCAACCTTGTCTCCCATCTCGGCGAGCCAGCGCGGTTGCGGGCCGATGAACGTCATTCCGGCGGCGATGACGCGCTCCGCGAATTCAGCGTTTTCGGCCAGAAATCCATATCCGGGATGCACCGCGTCTGCACCGCATTGACGGGCAATCTCCAGCAGGGCGTCCTGATTGAGGTAGGTGTCGAGCGGCAGCGATCCAGGCAACCCGAACGCTTCATCAGCCTCGTCGAGGTAGGGCGCCCCGGCATCCGCCTCCGAGTACACGACGACGCTGCGCTTGCCGAGCGCGCGGCAGGCCCGCACCACGCGGCGGGCAATCGCACCGCGGTTACAGATGAGGATTTTGTTCAACGTTCCGGCTCGTAAGCGGCGTATTCCCGCCACGCTTCCACAAACCCGCCAAGACCACGACGTTCCGTTTGTATAGTTGTCATGCCGCGTTCGTGGGCGTCTTCAATGGCAGACAACATATCCCCGCGGACTTCCACATCGAGCTCAACGCGCAGCACATGCGTCGCTGCCGGACCTTTGTGATCAGCAGGCGTCTGTAGCGGTTCGCCCGCAGCCGCGTCTTTCAGCAGTGCGCTGAGATCGGCACGCTCGAGCTGCTCGAAGAGATCGATGCACTGCTCGAGCATCCACCGCGTCCAGTGATCAGGCCGGTCACAGAGCGCCTTGTATGCGTCCCAATCCACTTTGCCTTCCACCGGGCATCAGAGGGTCAGGGTGCTGCCGGTGAGCCGCTCGTAGGCTTCCACGTAACGCGCAATGCTTTTATCCACGACCTCCTGCGGCAGCTGCGGACCCGGCGGCGTCTTGTCCCATTCACCCGCGCTGACCACGGTCTCGAGATAGTTGCGCACAATCTGTTTGTCGAAGCTCTGCTGCTCGCGACCCGGCTCCCAGTCGTCGGCCGGCCAAAATCGCGAACTATCGGGCGTAAATATTTCATCGATCAGGAGGGGCGCATCTGCATCTGCCACACGACCAAACTCGAATTTGGTATCGGCGAGGATGATGCCCCGTTCGGCAGCATAATCACGCGCACGCGTGTAGAGGCTCAGTGTCGTTTCGCCGAGCCACTGCA
>JAAUXY010101164.1_pt1 | contig 34883 bp, 23 predicted proteins | sample 7278121 | NCBI WGS metagenome assembly JAAUXY01 (sample SAMN14350117, study PRJNA611818) | marine sediment metagenome | isolation source: surface marine sediment (1.8m) | place: French Polynesia: Moorea | collected 2018-08
CCACACCTCGTCCGCGATGCATCCACGTCCACTGCGTTACGCTCCCTGCGCCAGAGCCCCACTATGCCTCGCTCGCAAGCCTTGTGGACGCGGCGCCTCACGAACGAATGTGGAGCGATATTTCCGCCTCCGAGGACTAGTAGCTCGATGAGATTCTCAGCGAGTGCCACGTCCGCGGAGTTGCTGCCAGCGGGTCGGACCCGCCAGCCAGCCCTGCGCGTCGCGCCGCCTCCGCGTCCGTCGAGGCGGCAGGAGCGTCTCGCCAATCGCCTGTTCCTGGCGCTCTCGCCTCGCCTTCGCGCCAGGAGTCAGGCTTCCCCGTTGCGTTTGAGTGCCTTCGAGCATGTGCGCATCGAGCGTTCCCACGGGCAGGGAACGCTCTCCGCGACCTGGTACCAGGCGTCGGGAGCGCCTCGGGGGGCGGTGCTCCTGGCTCATCCCTGGGTTCATTGGGGCGAGGGCTATTTCCACCGCCGCGGTCGCGTCGAAGCCCTGCAGGCGGCTGGCTTTCACGCCCTGACCTTCGACCTTGGCGGCGTCGGAGCCAGTGGGCCCGCGGCCGGTGCCTTCTACGACCGTGATCTGGAAGATGCGCTGGCGGTGCTCAGGGCCCGTGCCGGCGGCTTGCCCCTTCACTTCTGGGGTGTCAGCTGCGGCGGTTACTGGGGCCATCCCCTGCTCAGCCGGGAGGCGTTGGCGGGCGCCATGTTCGAGGACGTGCCTCAGCATCTGATCGAATGGTCATCGCGGATCGCGCCCTGGGGTCTGCCGTGTTATCGATTCTTCAGACACTGCCTTCGGGCCAGCTATCGCTTCATGGATCTTCGTCGTCACGCGCCACACCTGCGGGTGCGGGCCGCGGCCTACGTCGCCGGGGGACGCGACCGGGGTGTGCCCGGAGCTGAAACCGTCGCGCTCGCCAAGCTGGCCGGAGCCAGACATCACCTGGTGGCGGACGCCGGTCACCTCGAGTCGATCAAGCTGGCGGGTGAAGACGTGATCCGACTGGCGCTCGAGATCTTCGAGGCGGGCGAGCTTCGCCAAAGCATCTGACCGGGTCGACTCGATGCAGCTGCGGCGTCCGAGGCGAAGCCTGGCCGAGTGAGATCTGCTAGCCTTTGGCGGCTTGAGCTGATCCCATGTCCCACGTCGCCCCGGCGTAGATAAGCATGTCCCTGCGGCTGATCGTCGAAGCGGATGACCGCACCCAACGTTTCCCGCTCGCCGAGGGATCGCATCGACTCGGCTCGAGCCTGGAGAGTGCGGTGCGGATCGCGCATCCGTCGATATCCCGCCGCCACGCCGTGATCCACATCCGCGGCGGACGTGCCGAGGTCGAGGATCTCGGCTCGCGCAACGGAACCCGCATCGCCGGCCGTCGAGTCACCGCCTGTCGGGCGCTTCAAATCGGCGAAGCGGTGACCTTCGGTGCCGTCGTCGCGGTACTCGAGGAGGTCTCCGACAAGGATCTCGAAGCCGCCGTGACCTTCGCGGCCGCGCCCGCGGAGTCGCCACCCGAAGACGAGACGATGGCGGCGACAGCGGCTCTGGGCACGACCCGCGTCTTCGCTCTCAAGCTGTTGCCGGACCTGCTGGCGCGTCTCAATGAGCGCTGCGGCGCGGTTCGCATGTCCCAGGCGGTGGGCGCGGCGCTCTTTGAGTCCCTGCCGTGCCTGGCGGTCGAGATTCGGTCGCAAGATCTCAAGGGGCTGCTGTTTTGCGCTCAGCATGACGAGATCGACGACGCCTGGGCTCACGAGGTGCGGGTCGAGAGCGGGCCGTTCGAGCTGCGAATCGGCTTCGTGCATCCCACCCACGCCCGTTCTTACCAGCCGCTCGCCGAGGCTTGCGCGCTCTTGATCCAGCTGGCGGTCGACGGCGAAATGCCGGCCGCGGGCCCGCCGGCTCGGGTCGCGCCGCCCTTGCCGGAGCCGCCGACGGTCGTTCCCGAGGTGCGCCGGATCTACTCCGACGCCAGCCGCGTCGCCCGCGGCGACGTCAGCGTGTTGATCCGAGGCGCTTCGGGCACCGGCAAAGAGGTGCTGGCCCGTTATCTCCACGCCGCCTCGGGTCGGGCGGAGGGGCCTTTCGTGGCCCTCAACTGTGCCGCCCTGCCCCGTGACCTCCTGGAGTCCGAGCTCTTCGGCATCGAACGTGGCGTCGCTACCGGTGTCGAGTCACGCGCCGGCAAATTCGAGATCGCCGCCGCCGGTACCCTCTTCCTCGACGAGATCGGCGACATGGCGCTCGAGACCCAGGCCCGCATCCTGCGCGTATTGCAGGAGGGCGAGGTTTATCGTCTGGGTGGCCAGGAGCCCCGCTCGGCCGACGTCCGCGTGGTGGCGGCCAGTCATCGCGACCTCGAGGCGATGCAGAGTGACGGTAGCTTTCGTTCCGACCTCTACCACCGGATCGCCGACTGGACCGTCTGTCTGCCTCGGCTCGCCGAACGGCGGGCCGACGTCCCCAACCTCGCGGCCTACTTTCTGGCTCGCGAAGCCCGTCGTCGCGGGCTCGAGATCGCCGGCATCTCGCGCGGCGCCATGGAGCTGCTCGAGGCTTATGCCTGGCCCGGCAACATCCGTCAGCTGGAGCGTGAGATGGCGCGCGCCGCGCTTTTCCTGGAGAACGGCGAGCTGCTCGAGAGCTCCCACCTCCAGGAAGCCATCCGCCAAGCCGGGCCGGCCGAGACCCTCAGTCTGAAGGCACGTCTCGAGCGGGTCGAGAGTCGCGAAATTCGCCAGTCCCTCGCCCGCCACGACGGCAACGTCAGCGCCGCCGCCAAAGAGCTCCAGATGGGGCTGTCGACCCTCTATCGGCGAATGCAGGCGTTGGGAGTCGACGCGGGGTAGTCATGAGGCTTGTCTCGGTTGCAGGGACACTCGTTCAAACACGATTGATCGCTCCCACGTTCGGGTTTATAGCTTCTTCAGCTCTTCTCGAAGAAACGACAAAACGCCATCTTGTGCCAGACGGTTTTTGAGAAACCACGTAAGCCACTCGTCCAAAATCTCCAACGCGTCGGCCGTCAGGCCGTAGCCAGTAGGTCTCACCGCCTCATTAAGGGCTCCGATCGGTTGGATGTGATCAACCCGTAGGATTGATTCATTGGCTCCGCCGATGGGCAAGCAGTCCCACATGTATTGAGGGTACTCGGCGCGCCGAATTCGTTGAACAAACTCGGGCCGCCAGCCACCGCGTTTGCCACCCCGATCGGCGCCATAATAGGGTGCTACAAGGAAACAGCGATTGGTCTGATAGCGGGCTACGCCCCTGCGTAATGCCTTCTCGACCGGGATGCCCGGCTCAGCAACAACCAATGCTGGGCGGCGTTTTGCACGGTAAACAGTCCGTACCTCACCTGGATACGATGGCAACGCTGCAACCGGCAAAAAGGCTTCCTCAGGAGGATTGTTCACACGCAAAGGCTGGACTTCGAATTCCGCGTCCGAGTGACGATCGTCCTCGACCCTTCCCTTGACCGCAAGTACGTAAGGCTGCTGGTCAACGTGCGGCACAAAGGCCCATACGAGGCGACCTCGCGCAATCGCTCCTCCTTTCTCCTTCTGCCACCACGGTGGGCAGAAGTTCTGGATGGAGTCGTCAGGGAAGCTCGGACTCACCACGAGACCGAGAGTGCCAGACATCATCAGAGAACGAGAGACGTCCGGATGTGGACTCTAGCCTGGGGCTATCGAGCCACTCTGCACCAGCTTCAAAGATTGCGTCGTAACGAGGAGGTGGAGAAGGTTCGATGAGAGGTTGGGCCGCCCTTCTCTGTGCGAGACGTTCTTGAACCGCTGCTCTAAGCTTCTTGAGCCTGGTCTTCGAAAGCTTCACTTCTGAGATGTCGACCCCGGGAGTCTCGTGTACGCCACTTGGTTTCGCAGGTGTTAAATCCAACAGCTCGCCAGGCGCAACGCGAAGCATCGGATCGGTCTGATAAACAAAATGTAGAAGCGCACTGGTGTCGGATCCGAACCGCCGCACTGCTCTGGAAACTCCCAAAGCGACTTCGCTAGGGAGCTGAGTGTCTCTGGCTTCTAGCGTTTCACGTCGATTTTTGAGGCTCCACCTGACATTGTCTTCGCGGTACTGACTCGCGAAACTGCGCCGAGATGCCCCTATGGCTTCCATAGAGGGTTCAAGGGCTAAGAAAGCCTCAGTAGCCCAGGGCCCGAGCTTGTGAAATCGCCAGCTAATGCCTGAGTAGGACTCGCCATCGTGTTTCGCCGCGTAGGCTAAGTCAGCCAGGTAGAGGTACTTGAGGAGATGAATCGGTCCTAGCTCTCGATCTCTGGAACTATCGGCCTGTGCCGCAATGGCCAGGACATGTTCGAGAACGGCTTCGACGTTGGATACTCTCATCTTCTATTAAACCATGTAGGAAACGGAGTCGGACACTCAGCTCCAGCAAAGCCAGATTAACAGACACTGGTCCTGTTCAGCGAGTTTCAAGAAGCCAAGCCAAAGGTTTGGCTTTTGAGGCCCTTTTCACTCCTCGCGCAGCGCCTCGATCGGGTCGATACCCGAAGCTCGGCGGGCGGGTAGATAGCTGGCGCAGAAAGCGACCAGCGCCAGGACGATGGCGACGGTGATGTAGGTGGTGGGGTCGGCAGGAGCGACGGCGTAGAGCAGGCTGTCGAGCAGGCGGGTCAAGCCTAAGGCCGCGATCACGCCGACGGCGAGTCCGACGAGCGCCAGGCGCATGCCGGCGCCAACCACCAGTCCGACGACGTTCTGGCGCCGAGCGCCCAATGCCATGCGGACGCCGATTTCCCGGGTGCGCCGAGCGACCAGGTAAGAGATCACACCGAAGATGCCGACCGCGCCCAGTGCCAGTGCCAGGACGGCAAAGGCGGATAGAAGCGCCATCGACACTCGCGACAGCGCCAGGGAGCCGGAACGCACCTGCGCCAGTGTGCGCACGTCGGCGACCGGAAGGTCGCTATCGAGGGCCGCGATCTCGGCACGCACGGTGGGAGTCAGCCCGTCGGGATTGGCGGAGCGCATCAGCAGAGTCAACGAACGGACGGAGCCCCTGCCCATCACTTCCGGAGCCTGAGCGTGCGGAATGTAGATCTCCGGCACCGCCTCACGGTTGAGGCCTTCGTGACGGATATCGGCGACCACACCGATGATCGTCGCATAGGGATTGTCGTCGTTGCCGCCGAGTCGCGCGCGGATCCCCACCGGACTGCTGTCCGGCCAGTACTTCTCAGCCAGGGTCTGGTTGACGATCAGCACCGGTGGAGCCCCCGCGATATCTCTTTCGCTCAGGCTCCGGCCCTCGCGGATCGAGATGCCCAGGGTCTCGAAATAGCCCGGCGTGACGATCTGCCAGTCGCCTCGCGGGGAGCGTTCGCCCGGGGTGATGACCCGATCCTCGGGATAGAAGTTCCAGTCGCCGCGGCCCATCGCCAACGGCAGATGGGTGACCGCGCCGACCGACTCGACGCCGGGCAGAGTCACCAGGGTCTGACGCAGGCGGTCGAAGAATCCCGTGACGTCGGAAGGGTCGGGGTAGGCCGAGCCGGGCAGCTCGAGGCGCAGGGTCAAGACACCCTCGGTGCGATAGCCCGGGTCGACTCCCTGGAGCTTCCAGAAGCTCCGGATCAGCAGGCCGGCGCAGACTACCAGAACCATCGCCAACGCCACTTCCGAGACCACCAGGCCGCTGCGCAGCCGTCCACCGCGGCGGCTATGGTCGGACCCGCGCCCGGCACGCAACGCGGCGCCGAGATCGGCCCCCGAGGTCCGGATCGCCGGCAGGAACCCGGCGAGCAGCCCGGTGGCGAGCGCTACCAGGGCGCCGAAGATCAGCACATTGATGTCGAGCGCCACTTCGGAGAGCCTGGGGATCTCAGGGGGCAGGAGGCCGACGAAGAGGCCGTGTCCCCAGGTGGCGAGGATGCCACCGGCGACGCCACCGAGCGCGGCCAGGATCAGACTCTCGATCAACAGCTGGCGTAGCAGCTGACCGCGGGAAGCGCCGATCGCCGCACGCAGGGCGATCTCGTGGCGCCGTGACTCGCCACGGACCACCATCAGGTTGGCGACGTTGGCACAGGCGATGGTCAACACCAGGACCACGGCTCCGAGCAGGATCAGAAGCGCCGGTCGTACCGGCCCGACGATCTGGTCGAGTACCGGCCATAGGGAGACGCCGAATGTCGAATCGTTGACCGCGTCTTTGACGTCGGCCATGTTGGACTGCTTCATCTGGTCGACGATGAGGTCGAGCTCGGCTTGCGCGGACTCGAGACTGGCACCTGGAGCCAGACGCCCGAGGGCGAGCAGGAAATGATTGCCGAAAGGCCGTGGATTGGCAGGGTCGATCCGGAGGGGAAACCAGACGTCGGTCTGGGCGCCCCGCCGGTAGTCGTTCGGCGCTTGGACCTCCGGTGGCAGCGCCGCCGCTGTCGGCGCTACGGGACTGGTGGGCGTCCGGTTTCGGGACGCTAGGGTCCACGGACGGACAACGTCCGTTCGTGGACTGTTCGCGGGTCGCGGATCACTCGGCCGCGGCAGCCTCGACGATCTCCAGGCGCTTGCCGAGAGCAATGCCCTCGGTGACGACCTGCCGGGTGCCGGAGGGCCACTCGACCTCGACGCGGTCGACCTTGGACTGCTCACCGAGGCCGAAGTAGAGGGGCAGAGAGCTGTGGGACAGGTATCCGGACTTGCCGTCGTGGGACTGGGTGAGCACCAGATCACCGGCGACGACCCTGACCACCGCCCCCAGGCCGTCGCGGTTGGAAGGACCGCCCGTGAGCTCGATCTCGAGGGAGCGCACTTGAGTCTGTTCGGACAGGTCGCTGAGCAGCACCAGGGGCTCGGAGTTGAATTCGTTGGTGACGATGTCGAGGTCGCCGTCGCGGTCGAGATCGAAGATCACCGAGGCGCGGGTCCCGAGGGTTCCGAGCACGGTGACCGGTCCATCCTGCCCCTTGCAATGATCGTGCGCTTTGTCCGCCCCGCCGCAATCGAGGTCGAACCACTCGCGGGTGACCCCGGCCTTGCGTGGCTCGACACCGAGGATGAACTCCGAGTCGAGGAACTTCTTGCCTTGATTGTTGAGCAACAGCGAGTTGACGCCGTAGCGGAAGGGATAGTTCATGCTCGAGGTGATGAAAAGGTCTTCGAATCCGTCGGCGTTGAGGTCGCCGGCAGAAAGCCCCCAGGGCCAGTAGTTCTCGGTGCCGAGGGCGTCGGAAACTTCTTCCAGCCGCCACTTGCCGTCGGCTTCGCCCAGGTTTCGATAGAAGGCATTGCCGAAGACGTTGTTGCCGCCTCCCTGGAGTTGCTCTTCCGGCCACTGCATGCGCGATTTGAGCTTCTCGCGTTCGGGCCCGATGTTCTCGCTCATGTCCGAGTGCATGTCCGACAGGGCGAGGTCGAAGAGACCGTCGTTGTTGTAGTCCAGGAATTCAGCCCCCATGGTGCCCCAGGGAGTCACGGGAAAGTAGTCGGCGGAGGCATTTTGGAAGCGCTTGCCTTCGACGTTCAGGTAGAAATTGTCGTCGCCCTGCATGTTGAGCACGTAGAGATCGAGCCAGCCGTCGCGGTTGAGGTCGATCGCGGTGGCGTCGCCGGTCCAGCTGGTGTCGACCAGGCCGGTGGCTTTTGAGACGTCGGCGAAACGCACGGTCCCGTCGTCACCGGGGCCCAGGTTGCGGTAGAGGATGCTGGATTCGGTCCGTTCGTCGAAGAGGTGGCCGGAAAAGGCTTGCTGGACGCCGACGTAGTAGTCGGCGCGCCCCTGGCGGTCGGTGGTGTAGGTGCCGACGTTGGTGACGAAGAGATCGAGCCAGCCGTCGCGGTCGTAGTCGAAGAAAACCGCTCCCGAGGAATGGCCGGTATAGTCGACGCCGGCGGCTTTCGAAATGTCTTTGAAGCGGCCCTTGCCGTCGTTGAGGTAGAGCACGTTGCCCATCTTGACGGTGGTGACGAAGAGATCCGCGTCGCCGTCATTGTCGACGTCGGCGAACGTGCCGGTGACGCTGATCCGGTCGGCCAAAGCGACGCCGGCGGTCTTCGTGATGTTCTCGAATTTACCTTTGCCGAGGTTGCGCCAGAGCTCGTTGGAGCCCACCTGGGTGAGGAAGTAGATGTCGTGCAGGCCGTCGCCGTCGACATCGGCGACCGTGATGCCGTTGCCGTGGTCGTAATGGACCATCTTGTAGTCCTTGCCGGCGTCGTCAACGATCAGGTGACGGAAACTGATATCGCTCTCGGCGGTGGCGTCGTTGAAGCGAAAGAAGTAGAAGACGTCGAACTGATCGAGGGTGGCGAACTGAGCCTCGGATCGCGCCTTGAGGTGGTTTTTGCCGACGTCGGCCGGCACGGTCAGCCGCTTGTTGGGTTTCGGCGCTGTTTCGCTTTCTTGCGCTGATGTCGGCGCGGGTGCCCACAGGGCGCCGATCAGCGCCAACGGGAGCATCCAGCTATTAAGACTCGGTCGGCCGTCAGCGTCGATCATTCTTGACTCCTCAAAGTGGTGTACGCCTAAGTTGTACGCGTGGTCGCGAGCGGGGGATGAGTGTAGCGGCCCTCGATGAGGGTAACGCCCCGATTTTTCCTCGATCAAGGTGTGTTTTCAGTGGCGGGTGCCATGACCCACAAACGCTCTTCGGCAATCGAGATTTTGACCGGTGTCGGGGCGGTCAGGATGTCGCCGTCGATCTGGATGGGGCAGTCCGGCGGGCCGACCAGCTCGAGCTCGTCAACTCTTAGCGCCTCGACATCGTCGCGGTCCAGATGCCGGCCGAGCCCCAGGTCGCGGGCAAATCCGAGGGTGGCGGCGCGGCCGGAGCCACTGAATAGCACCAGATCCAGACGGCGATCCGTCGGATCGGCATCGGGCGCCATACGAAAGGCGCCGGCGTAGAACGGGATGTTGCAAGCCGCGAAGTGGCTGACCCTGACGATCCGCTGGCCCCCCTCCGGGACGATGTTCCGTCTGCCCCCCTCCGGGACGATGTTCCGTTTGCCCCCCTCCGCGGGGACGGCAGGGTCCGCGAAGCGGAGCTCGAGGCGCGGGTAGTCGTAGTTCCACCATTGGCCGATCCCAGTCCAGGCGACGGCGGCCTTGCCGAAGCGCTTCTTGGCATTGGAGTCCTGGCGCGCCATCACCGCCGCGTCGAGCCCGGCCGAGACCTGCATCAAGAAGGGCTCGCTGCCCGCCAGGCCGACGTCGAATGCCCGTCTGCTGCAGGCTGCCATGGCCCGGGCCGCACTCAGCGCGTTTTGCGGCAGAGCGAGTGCCAGGGCCAGAACGTTGGTCGTGCCAGCGGGCAAGGGGCCCAGCGCGACCTCACTGCCGAGCAGTCCTCGGGCGACCTCGCGCTGAGTGCCGTCGCCGCCCATGGCGAAGGCGATCTCGATGCTTGGGTCGGCCGCCGCCTCACGAGCCAGAGGGGTCGCGTCGTTCGGCCCCCTCGTCGCTACCGGTTCGACCTCGAAGCCGGCAGCGCGCAGGGTCTTGAGGGCCGCGGGCAATACCCGCTTCGTCACCTGCCGGCCCGACTTCGGGTTGTAGATCAGGACGGCGTTTCGCACGGAAGACGCTAGAAGAGCATGCCGGAAGTCCCCGGCGGCTGCTTGTAACCCAGGTGATCGTAGGCCCGGTGAGTGGCGACGCGACCGCGCGGCGTGCGCTGGAGAAAGCCTTCCTGGATCAGGAACGGTTCGTAGAGATCTTCCAGCGTACCGCGGTCTTCGCCCACCGCCGCGGCCAGCGCCTGGATGCCGGCCGGGCCGCCGGAGTAGCGTTCAATCAACGTCCCCAGGATCTTGCGATCGATCTCATCGAAGCCGAATTCGTCGACCTCGAGCATCGCCAGAGCGCTCTTCGCCGTCTCCAGGTCAATATGGCCTTCGCCCTCGACTTGGGCGAAGTCGCGCACTCGACGGAGCAGCCGGTTCGAGATCCGCGGCGTTCCGCGGCTGCGGCTGGCAATCTCTCGTGCTCCGGCGGCGTCGATCCCGATCTCGAGGATCCGCGCGGAGCGTTTGACGATCCGCGCGAGCTCGTCCGGGGAGTAGAAGCCGAGCCGGTGAACGATGCCGAACCGGCCGTGGAGAGGCTTGGTGATCAATCCGGCCCGGGTCGTCGCTCCGACCAGGGTGAAGTGCGGCAGAGGAATCTCCATGGTGCGTGCCGCCGGACCCTGTCCGATCACCAAATCGAGCTTGAAGTCTTCGATCGCCGGGTAGAGGATCTCTTCTACCGTCGGCCCGAGGCGGTGGATCTCGTCGATGAACAGCACCTCTCCGGCTTCGAGATTGGTGAGGATCGCCGCCAGATCACCGGCCTTTTCCAGGGTCGGCCCGGAAGTGGTACGCACCGACGCGTCCATCTCGTTGCCGATGATGTGCGCCAGGGTCGTCTTGCCCAGACCGGGAGGGCCGAACAGCAGTACGTGGTCCAGACTCTCGCCGCGTTCCAGCGCCGCGCGGATGAAGATCCGCAGGTTCTTGACGATCTTTTCCTGGCCGATGTAGTCGTCGAACCGCCTAGGCCGCAGCGTGACTTCGACCCCGAGGTCTTCCGGTTCGGGGGTGCCGGAGAGCAACCTGGAGTCGGTGTCCATCATCGTCCGCCGGACAGGATTCTAAGGGCAGCTTTGAGACGATCGGCAAAAGCCGCGTCCGGCTGCTCCCGGGTGACTCGAGTGACCGCGCGCTGGGCGGCGATCTGTTTGTAACCCAGACCGACCAGCGCCTCGACCAGATCGCTTTCAATCACCACCGGCTCGCTAGGCAACTCGGCTGCCAGATCCTGGACCTTGTCCCGGAGCTCGAGGATCATCCGTTCCGCCGTCTTCTTACCGATGCCGGGGATGGTGCTCAGCCGACGGACGTCACCGGCCGCCAATGCGGAGATCAGATCGTCGGGCAGCATGCCTGAAAGTACCGTCTGCGCCAGCTTCGGTCCGATGCCGGTGACCGCGATCAAGCGCTCGAAGAGCCGTCGCTCGCGCTCGGTCCAGAAACCGAACAGCATCAAGGCGTCTTCGCGGACGTGGGTATGAATGTGGAAGGCGACGCTGTCGGCGCCCTCCACTTTCTGTACCTCGTAGTAGGTCGACAGCGGAATGTGGACTTCGTAGCCGATCCCCTGCACGTCGACCAGCAGACGGTTGGGTGACGTCGTCAGTAACGAACCTCTGAGGAATCCGATCATTCGATGGCGGGGCCTTTAAATAGGATCCCTCAGAGGGATCCGTGCTCTGCAGACTGACGATCTCAGGCCGGAGGCTCGATGCCGAAGTCGGCGAGCACCTGTGCGTCGTACGACGGTGACAAGTCACGGCGTCTGAGCTCGATCAGCGATGCGAGCAATTGGTTGAGCCGTTCCGCTTGCTGAGTCGCCCGGGTCGAGTCCTTCTCTTCTTCGAATTCGGCTTCGTTGAATTTCTGTCGCGCGGTCACTTGAAACAGAACGGCACCCAGGCTGGATTCGACCGGCTCGCCCCAGTCGCCCTCCTCGAGCTTCAGCGCTGAGTCGATCACCTCGCGGTTCGAGCCCAGGCCGGTCACGTTACCCGTGCGACCGAACTCGCCGCTTTCCTGAATCTCGAGGCCCAGCTCCGAAGCCAAGGTTTCGAAGTCTCCGCCTTCCTGAATCGCCGCCTGCATTTCCTGGAGCCGCGTGACGGCGGCCTTCTTCTGCTTCTGCTGCTCGACCGCCCGCCGGACGTCTTCCTCGACCTCCTCCAGGGGGGCCAGGCGCGGCGGCTTGATCTCCTTGAGCTGCAGGATTGCCCAGCCTCTCGGAAGCTTCACCGGCGCAGAAAGATCATTGATTTTGAGGTCGAAGGCGGCGGAGGTGAAATCCGGAACGCGACCGATGCCGGTCACGTTGTCGTCTTCGCCGAAGGGATCGGTGGTCTGCCAGCTCAGGCCCTCCTCCGTCGCCAAGCCTTCGAGCTGCTCTTGTGAAGACAGCTCCTGGGTCTCGATGCGCTGGGCGAGGTCCTGAATTTTGTCTTCGGCGATCTCCTGAACGCGCTCGCCGATCAGCCGCGATCTGACCGCTGCTTTGACTTCTTCGAACGGTTGCTGCCCACCGGCGCGACGGTTCTGCACTTCGATCAGGTGGTAGCCAAAGTCGGTCTTCACCGGGCCGACGATCTCGCCGACCGTGGCGTTGAAAGCGACTTCCTCGAAGGCCGGCACCATGCGCCCACGACCGAAGAACCCGAGATCGCCGCCGCGATCCTTGTTGCTCTCGTCTTCGGAGATCTCCCGGGCGACGGCCGCGAAGTCCTCTCCCGACTCGATGCGCTGTCGGGCGGCCTCGAGCTCGCTTTCTGCGACTTCAGCCGGGCGATCCGGGGTGATTCGCAGCAGAATGTGGCGAGCTTGAACCTGTTCCTCGCGGGTGTAGTCGCCTTGATTGTCGTTGTAGTAAGCGCTCAGCTCCTCGTCGGGAATCTCGATCTCCCGGCGCAGCTTGACGGTGTCGACCAGCAGATAGTCGACGATGCGCTGCTCGGGCAACTCGTAGTCGGTCTCATGTTCCGCGAAATAGCTCTCGAGCTCTTCGCGGCTGGCCGACACCTCGGACGCGAATTCGGCCCCCGGCAGCTGAACGAAACGAATCTCGGCGCGCTCGGCTTGCTCGCGATAGCTCTTTTCGACATCGGCATCGGAGACGAAAGCGGTCTGGGCGAGGATGGCGTTGAGCTTGCTGATCAGCACCTGTTCCCGCAACGAGTCTTCGAAATCGCCGGGCGTCATGCGGCTGGAGCGCAGGATTTGCTCGTAGCGCTCGGTACCGATGAAGTTGTTGTTTTCATCCAGGAAGGCCGGATATTGGAGAATCGCGTCGCGCACTTCCGAATCGGTCGCCCGCAGGCCGATCCTCTTGGCCTCCATCAGCAGGATTCGGCTATCGATCAGCTGGTCCAATGCCTGGATATGCAGGTTGAATTGTCTGGCCAGATCGCTATTGAACTGATCGCCGAAGGTCTGCCGATATCGATCTTCCAGGTTGCGGTATTGGCGCCGGAACTCGGCCAAGGAGATCGTTTCGTCCCCGACGGTCGCGGCGACAGCGGTGTTGGCGGATCGGGCTTCGTTGTAACCGCCCCATTCGAAGAAGATGAGCATGACGAAGACGGCGACGACACCCCACAGGACCCAGGTGAGGGACTTCAAGTTGTCGCGTAGATATTTGAGGGCCATCGCTTGTCCTTTCGTAAATTTGAGCCTATGTCGAAACCTGGTTGCTGCGAGCCAGGCTTCTATGCGCCGAACCAGCTGTGAGCCGGGGCCTGCCGTCAGGCGGCCTTCACATGACTCCCCGTTCGGCTTTTGTCGTAATGGCTTTGCTGGTGAGTTGGCTTTGCCGGCGATGCTTGGCTTGCCTCAAACCTATGATGCCCGGCGGCCAGTTAGACACTCTATACACTTGGCTCGGCGCGGGCAAGACCGAGGGCCTTACCGCATAGCTTGTGGTATATTCGCGGTCCTGCTCACGCGGGATCCAAGGCTCGAAGAGCAACCCAGAACATCATGGCGAACGACGAACGAAAGCGAGAGCGGGACTGGTACAGCATCTCTGTGACCTCCCTGCGCCGAGGCCTGACCTTGATGGGTCTGGTCTTGGGCCTGATCGGCGGCAGTTTGATTTACCAGCAGTGGGAGCAGCGGACGCGGCGTGACCGTGCTGAGCAAGCTATCGACGCCGCCACCGAGATGACCCGGGAGCTCGAATCGCGCGATGATTACGATCAGCTACGGCTCGAACATCATATTGCCTGGGAGGATCTCGAAGACGCTCAGACCGAGTTCGAGGCCGAACGTTACGGCCCAGCATTGACCCGTGCACGCTCCGCGCTCCGGGAGCTGGAAAGCGTCTTCGATCTCGGGTCGGGAGGCTCCGAGCGCAAGAGCCGATTCTTGAGCGTCCAAGGCGGCGTCGAGTATCGACGGGGAGAGCGCGGAGCTTGGGTCAAGGCACGGACCAACGACAGCCTGAATCCCGGAGACTGGATCAAGACATCCGAGAACGGTACCGCGGAGTTCCGGTTTCCTGACGGCTCGACCTATGTTCTGCGCCACGACACCCTGGTCCACATCGGCGCGGATATCGACAGCACATCAAGTGGCGAGCCGGTGGCCAACATCGAGTTCGGTTGGGTCGAGTTCAATACGGCTCAGAGCGGGAGCAAGGTCAAGACGCCGAAATCCGAAGCGATCCTGGAAGGAGATACTGAAGCCACGATCTCGTACGACCCCAACCGGGCGGAAGGCCAATTCACGACCTTCACCGGCGGCACCAAGGTCACGTCGACCAGCGGCGAGACCCAGCAGATGAGGGCTCTGGAGCAGGTCGAGCAACAGGGCGAGACGCTCTCCGCCCCCAAACCCGTCCCGCCGAGCCCGGAGCTCGCGACCCCGGCCAACAATCAAGAGATCGATTTCGATTCCCAGAAGGAGCTGCGGCTGGCCTGGGGGCGCGTGCCCGACGCCCAGCGGTATGCCCTCAATGTTTCGCGCAGCCAGATTTTCGCCGAGAACATCATCGAGGACCAGAATCGGCGCAAAGCCTCAGCGCGGGTCGGTATCCGAGGTGAAGGAATCTTCTATTGGCGGGTCGCGGCATACGACCGTGAGGGCGCACGCGGGGCCTGGAGCGAAACCCGTTCTTTTCGTATCGCGTCCCTGCGTGGCATCGAAGATGTCGAGGATACGGTCCCGCCGGAGCTGTCCCTGGTCGAGGTGCAACCCTACGGTAGCCTGGTTTTGGTCAGCGGTAGAACCGAGCCGGGCGCCACGGTCAAGATCAACGACGAGCTGGCGTCGGTTGAGCTCAACGGTTCTTTCAGCAAGACGATTCAGATGACTCAGGTCGGTTTCGCCTTCATCACAGTGGTGGCCACCGACGCCTGGAACAACTCGAACGAGGTCAAGCAGCGCGTCTTCATCGATGCTTTCTGATGCCGACCTCCTGTCAATTCCTGCCCTGCCTTGGATAGATAATCCCTTATGCCTTTCCCTACTCTGCTCAGATACTTCTCCGACGATCTGGCCATCGATCTCGGGACTGCCAACACTTTGGTTTTTACTCGCAATGGCGGCATCGTGGTCCGCGAGCCATCGGTCGTGGTGATCAACAAGCTGACCAACAAGATCGAGGCGGTCGGTAACCAAGCGAAGGAGATGCTCGGTCGAACGCCGGGCAATATCGAATCGGTGCGGCCGATGAAAGACGGCGTCATCGCCGACTTCGACGTCACCGAACAGATGCTCAAGTACTTCATCAAGAAGGCCCACGGCGGTCGCCGCTGGGTACGGCCCCGTATCGTCATCGGGGTTCCTTCGGAGATCACGCCGGTCGAGAAACGTGCCGTCCGCGACTCGGCGGAACAAGCCGGAGCCTCGGAGGTCTACCTGGTCGAGCAAGCGATGATGGCGGCGATCGGCGCGGGGCTGCCGATCACCGAGCCTTCCGGCAACATGATCGTCGACATCGGAGGCGGCACCAGCGACGTTGCGGTGATCTCCCTTGCAGGAGCGGTCTACAGCCGATCTTTGAAGGTCGCCGGCAACGAGCTCGATGAGGCGATCATCAACTATCTCAAGCGGCGTCACAATCTGCTGATCGGAGAACGTACCGCGGAGCTGGTGAAGTTCGAGCTCGGCTCGGCCTATCCCTTGAAGGAAGAGCTCCGGATGGAAATCAAAGGGCGTGATCTCGTCGAAGGGGTGCCCAAGACCCTGGTGATCACAGACTCTGAAGTTCGAGAAGCTCTGGCTGAGCAGATTTCGGCGATCGTCGAGGCGGTGCGTCAGGCCCTGGAGCGGACGCCCCCCGAGCTCTCTGCCGACATCATGGACAAAGGCATCGTTCTATCCGGTGGCGGCGCTTTGATCCGAAACCTCGATCAGCGTTTGAGAGAGGAGACCGGACTGCCCGTGGTGCAGGCGGACGATCCGCTTTGCTCGGTTGTGCTCGGCACCGGCCGCGTGCTCGAAGACATCGATTTGCTGCGCAAAGTCTCGCTGCGATAGCTACGCACGTGAGTCAACGTTGGAACCTGATTCTGCTCGTTTTCCTGCTTCTCGGACAGCTGATCCTGCTCTCAGTGGATCCGTCCTCGAGAGGCAGCACGCTCGAAAGCCTGGTGCTCGGTGCCCTGGGGCCGGTAGCTCACGCGGCGACCGCCGCCAGCGATGGCGTCCGCGGTGTCTTCGAGTCGTTTCGCCTGGCGGGTACGCTGCAAACGGAGAATCGCCAGCTCAAGGAGAAGCTCGAGTCGATGCAGCGTTCGCTGGTGCGGCTCCACGGGGTCGAAGAAGAGCTCGAACGATTGTCTCGAATCTCGGGTTACAGTCGGCGCGCGAGCGGCAGCTTCTTCGTCGCCGATGTCGTCTACGTCGACCGTGCTTCCTGGCTGAGGACGCTGGTTATCTACACCGGATCCGCCGAGCCGAGCCACAATCAGCCGGTGATCACGGCCAGCGGCCTGGTCGGGCGCATCGTCGTGCCGGCAAAGCCGTACGCCAAGGTTCTGCTGCTGACGGATCGTTCGGCCGCGGTCAGCGCCATGGTCGAACGCACCCGCCGTCGTGGAATGGTCCGAGGAAGCGGTGAAGAGCCCCTGTTGCTCGACAATATTCCGTTACAAGAAGACGTGCGCCGTGGAGACCGGGTGGTGACGGCTGGAATCGATGGCGTCTTCCCGCGCGGTATTCCGATCGGCGAAGTGACCGACGTCGCGCCAGGTGCCGAGCTGTTTCACCATATCCGAGTCCAACCTTATATCGACCTCGCAATTCTGGATCAGGTGTACGTGCTCACGGAGCAGGTGGTGCCAAGCGAGATCAAGGAAGCCCTGTCCAGAGACGGAGGCTCTACCCGTTGAAACTTCTACGCTTTGTGGTGGGCCTCATCTGTGCGGTGTTGATTCAGACTCTCGGCTTGCGACTCTTCTCTCACTTTGCCCTGGCTTTCGACCCCTTCCTGATTCTGGTGGTCTATCACAGCCTCGATGGCTCCCCGGCCTGGAGCTCGATCGGTGGGTCTGTAGCCGGCCTGGCGCAGGATGCGTTGAGCGGGGGTCCGTATGGGCTACACGGTTTTGCCAACACTCTCGTCGCTTTCGCGGCCTCACGGCTCCAGCAGCGCCTGGTGATCCAGCAGTCGTCGCAAGTCGGCTTGCTATTCGTCCTTTCCGCGGCTCTTCAGATGGCGATTCTGGCCTCGCTGCAGTTCTTGATCGTCAGCGGCGCCGAGCTCCCCGGGTTGGGCTCTATGGCGGCGCGACTGGTTTCCTCCGGCATCATCGGAGCGATGCTCTTCGTGCTCGCCGGCAAAGCTCGCGCCTGGAATAAGAGCTGGCGGGCGCGGCGTCAGACAAGGCTCAAGCTATAGTGTCGGGATGAAGATTCGGCAGCATCGGCGGGAGCTTGTCCGCAGGGTCGCGCGTCTCAACGGCGCGGCTCAGGTCATGTTGTTGTTGATCGCCGCCGGCTATTGGTCGGTACAGATCGCCGAAGGCTCTTACTACCGCGAGCTGGCCGACAACAATCGTCTGCGCAAGCTGATGATCGAGGCCCCGAGAGGCTTGATCCTCGATCGCTACGGCCGCCCGCTGGTTGAAAATACTCCGAGTTACTCCCTGCTGCTCGATCGCAGTATGACCCAGGATCAGCAGGCGAGCCTCGACTTTGCCGCCGGCATTCTTGGGCGACCGAGCTCGGAGCTGGCCACGGTGCTGGAGGGGTATCGACGGACCCCGGCGTTTCAACCCGTCCGAATCGCCGAAGAGTTGACCCTGGCGCAGGTGGCGCGTTTCGAAGTCGAGCAACTGGAACATCCGGAATTCAAGATCGAAGTCGAGCACCTGCGCCTATATCGGCAGGCCCACCAGACGGCTCATCTGCTCGGCTATCTGGGCGAGGCCACTCAGGCCGATCTGGCACGCTCGGAGAGTCCCTACCGGCCAGGGGATCTGATCGGCAAGAAGGGGCTGGAGGGGCTTTACGAGGAAAGGCTTCGCGGGGATACCGGTGAGCGAGTCGTGGTCGTCGACAGCCGCGGGCAATTGATCGAAGAATTCGATCGCCAGCCGGCCAGGAGCGGACGGGATCTCGAGCTGACGCTGGATCTCGAGCTCCAGCAAGCGGCGGCGAAGCTTCTCGAAGACCGGGTCGGGTCGATCGTGGCGTTGGATCCACGCCAGGGCGAGATCCTGGCCCTGGTCTCGGCACCCTCTTTCAACCCCAACCTCTTCGCCCGGCGTTTGCGCCGCGACGAGTGGCGCGGGCTCCTGGAGCACCCTCACCATCCGTTGCAGAATCGCGCACTGCAGAATACCTACCCGCCCGGCTCTGTGTTCAAGATCGTCATGGCGCTGGCGGGGCTGGATCGGGGATTGATCGATCCCACAGCGACCGTTTCCTATTGCCGGGGCTATTCGGTCATCTACAACAACCGTTACCGGTGCTGGAAGGCAGCGGGCCACGGTACCGTCAACCTTCGGGAGGCGCTCAAGGGATCCTGTAACGTCTATTTTCATCAACTGGGCCAGAAACTCGGGATCGATCAAATCGCGGCCTACAGTCGAATGTTCGGATTGGGTGCCAGAACCGGGATCGACCTCAACGGCGAGAAGGCCGGATTGGTACCCGACAATCGCTGGAGTCTCGAAGCGCGGGGCGCGCCCTGGTACCCCGGAGAGACGATTTCCGTCGCTACCGGGCAAGGACCGATCCTGGTGTCGCCGCTGCAGGTCGCGGTGATGATGGCCGCGGTGGCGAACGGTGGCCACCTGGTCCGCCCTCACCTGGTGCGCGCGGAGGATCGTCCTGAGGGCGCGGTCGGCGATCGGCTACCGCTCTCCGCAGAGCATTTGGCGCTTGTCTCCTCGGCTTTGCATAGCGTCGTCAACGATTCGGGTGGCACCGGCAGTGCGGCGGCCATCAGTGGCCTCGACGTGGCCGGCAAGACCGGCACCGCCCAGGTGATCGCCCAAGAGAGGCGCATCGACAACGAGAACCTCGCTCCCGAAAACCGCGATCACGCCTGGTTTGCTTCCTTCGCTCCCGCTGGCGATCCTCGGTTGGTGGTGGTCGTTTTCGTCGAGAACGGCGGCGGCGGCTCGAAGGCCGCGGCACCCCTTGCCCGGACAGTCTATGAACAGTTTTTTAAAGCCCATCACCCGCGTCGGCCCGCTGCTCTCTGACGAGCCGTCGCCGCTCAGGCGGTTGGGCAATGTCCACTGGGGCCCCTTGGCGGCGGCGATTCTTCTATCGCTGATCGGTTTGGCCACGGTCCATAGCGCCTCGGCGGAGTTGCCGGTCGATCATTTGCCGAAACAAGCCTTGTGGCTGGTGGTAGGTAGTGTCGCTCTGGTGGTGATCTTCAGCATGGACTATCACCGGCTGCTGGCCTTGGCGCCGGTCTTCTATGCCATCGGCATCGGTCTTTTGATTCTGGTGCTATTCGTCGGTCACGATCGAGGCGGCGCTCGCAGTTGGCTGATCTTCGGCCCGGTCTCGTTTCAGCCGTCCGAGCTTGCCAAGCTGGCTACCGTGCTGTTTCTGACTCGCTATCTGGCCGGCATCAAGCGCGCCTTTCTGAACCTCCGGGAGATCTCGCTCGCCTGCGCCGCGACACTGCTTCCGATGGCTCTGATCGCGCTCGAACGAGATATGGGAAGCGCCGCCATGTTCTGTCCGATGCTGGCCGGCTTGTTGCTGGTCAGCGGTGTCCGTTGGCGCCAGATACTGGTCGCTTCAATCCTGGCGCTGGTGGTCGCGGCGGGCCTGTGGTCTTTCGGGATGCGCGATTACCAGCGGGCTCGGATTACCAGCTTCCTGTCTCCGGACGACGATCCGCTCGGCGCTGGTTATCAGGTTCGCCAGAGCAAGATCGCCGTCGGGTCGGGCCAATGGCTGGGGCGCGGCTACATGCAGGGCACCCAGAGTCAATTACGATTTCTCCCCGAGCGCCATACCGATTTCATCATGGCGGTCCTGGCCGAGGAGTGGGGCTTTGCGGGAGTCGTCACCGTATTGGGCCTGTATGGTCTGTACATATTTTCGGCGGCCCAGATCGCCGCTCGCAGTCGGGATCGCGCCGGGATCTTGCTGATCGTGGGTCTCCTGGCCGTCGTCTCCTTCCACGCTCTATACAATTCGGCGATGGTTGTCGGGCTGTTGCCGATTACCGGTATACCGATACCCTTCTTGTCCTATGGCGGTTCGTTTACCCTGGTCAACTTCCTGGCTACCGGCTTGATCCTCAACATCGATTTCAGACGCTACGTCAACCGCTAACAGTCCGTGGGGAAAGTCAGCCGCATGCGAGAGCGAGCAATTTTTCGTCAGATCAAGGCGCGAAACCACAGATATACTGGAGTATTTCGCGGATTTCGCAACGTAGAGATGGCGGAAAAGGGCCGCTCGCAGCGCGGCTCGAGTTTCGCCACGGGCTGTTGTGGCCTTCGGCTATCCTAGGCATCCAATGAACAAGAAAATGCTGGTCGAATGCGACCCTCACGAGACCCGAGTGGCGATTCTGGAGCAAGATCGCCTGGCCGAACTGTTCATAGAACGGCACCGGAAACTCGGCGTCGTCGGCAATATCTACCAGGGGCGGGTCAATCGGGTCTTGCCCGGCATGCAGGCGGCATTCGTCGATATCGGCCTCGATCGCGACGCCTTCCTCTATGTCAGTGAAGTCGTCGATCCGTTCGCTAACCTCGGAGAGGTCGAGGCCTTGGAGCCGAAGGCGGGACACACGGCCGAAGCAGCGCCGCAAGAAACGACGCCAAACGAGACCGGGCTTCTCGAACAAAAATCGACTCCGGAAAGTCCCGATATTTTCGAGGGCCTGATCGAAGGGGCCAACCAGGCAGAGGCGGAGCCGGCGCAGGCGCCGGAGCGACCTTCGATCGATCAGCTTCTGAAGGCGGGCCAGGAGATCACGGTTCAGGTGCTCAAAGACGCGATGCCGAACAAGGGCGCACGCGTCACGACCCAGATCACGCTGCCCGGCCGGTCTCTGGTACTGCTTCCCAACGTGCCCCATCTGGGGGTTTCACGACGTATCGAGGACGAAGAAGAGCGCCAGCGGCTGCGCGCTTTGCTGGCGGAGCTGCAGCCGCCGCGCAGCGGTTTGATTGTGCGAACCGCGGGCGAGGGCAGCGGTCGCGAGGATCTGGAGAGCGATCTCGCCTACTTGACACGGCTTTGGCAGAACATTCAACGGCGTAGTGAACGCGTGTCCGCGCCAACCCTGCTCCATCGAGATCTCGACCTGGCTTTGCGGATTGTGCGGGATTATCTGGCCGGCGATTTCAGTGCGATCTGGGTGGACGGCGAAGACACGTATGAACGTCTGGTTGAATTCGTCGACCAGATCCAGCCTTCCGTCCCTCCGAAGTCAGGGATGCGAAACCCTGGCCCGGAAGGGGGCATACCAAGAGCCGTCTCAGAGGGCAGCAGGCACAGGGTGCCAGCGGAGGGCAGCGGGCGAAGCATGCTCAACCGGGTCAGGCTGTTCCAGCAGGATACAGGTCTGTTCGAGCAGTTTGGCATCGAAGACGAGATCGACGCGGCTCTCAAGACCAAGGTTTGGCTCAAGTCCGGCGGCCACATTGTGATCAATCCCACCGAGGCGCTGATTGCGATCGACGTCAATACCGGCCGCTACGTCGGCCGCCATAACCTCGAGGACACGGTGCTGACGACCAATCTCGAGGCGGTTCAGGAGATCGTCCGGCAGATTCGTCTACGAAACCTCGGCGGGATTATCGTGATCGATCTCATCGATATGGAAGAGCCCGAGCACCGACAGCAGGTCTCTGATGCCCTGGCCCAGGAAATGGCTAAAGACCGAGCTCGCAACAAGGTGTTGAACATTTCGGAGTTCGGGCTCGTCGAGATCACTCGCAAGCGCAGTCGGCCGAGCCTGGAGCGGTTGTTGACCCAGTCCTGCCCCTACTGTCGAGGCACCGGGCGGGTCAAATCGTTGTCGACGATCGGGCTCGATCTAAGGCGTCAGCTGTTGCAGCAGAAGGGGCGATTTCAGTCTCGGGATATCCTGCTTCGAGTGCATCCCGATGTCGCTCGCGCGCTGCAGGGCGAAGGCCAGCCGATCCTGCGCGAGCTCGAGAAAGAGCTGCGCACCGACATCTTGATCCAGAGCGACTCCGGACTCCACCACGAGCGCTTCGACATCCTCGAGGTATAAGTCTGTTGCACGTAGATCGCCCAAGGTGGTGGTCGAAGGCTCGGATCCAGAGTTGGTTGCGCGGAGCGCGACCGACTCTGGAAAAGAGGGGTTGGGCCGAGAATCAAGCCGCGGGCTTGGTTCTTGGGGCTGAGACGTTCGATCTCGAAGAATGGCACGGACGGATCGCACCTGGGTTCAAGATACTCGATCTGGCGGCCGAAATCAGGAGACTGAGCGATCCGGCCGCGGCGGAAGAGACCATTCACTGGGGTAGGAATTACCTGTACCGAACCCACCTCGAGACCACCGATGGCCGACTGGACGTGGTGGTCAAACAATTTCGCAACCAGGGCTTGCGCCAGCGTCTCAGGCGTCGCTGGCGTGGGAGCAAGGCGGCCAGGAGCTATGATAACGCGCGGGCTTTCGAGGCCGCGGGGCTGGCTACCGCTGAAGCCGTTCTGCTGATTGAGTCGAAGCGCTCGGACGGGCCCTCGTTCTTCGTCACCCGCTACTTGAGCGACGTCATCGAGGCTCGTTACCTGCTGCGCGCGGCAAATCAGCACCTCGAGCACGAGCGCTTTCCCGATATCGATATGGATGTCTTCCTCGATACCCTGGGAGACACGCTGAGGCGGATGCACGAGGCGGGTTTTTTCCATCGCGATTTGTCGATCGGCAACGTGCTCGTGCCCACGCGGTTTGGCGAAGGTGCTCGAGGTCCCAGTACGACAGGGAGTCCAGAGGGCTTCTTCGTCATCGATCTCAATCGCGCGCGCCGGAAGCGGCGCCTGAGCCTGAGTCAGAGAACCCGAGACCTCTGTCGCTTGACGATCTTCCGTCCAGAGCAGCAAGCGCGTTTTCTGACCGCCTACTGGGGCGCTGCCGGCACGCGGGGGCACCGGGTCGCGGTCTACAAGCTATACCATCACGGATTTTTGTTCCGTATCGAAGGCAAGAAGAGGCTTCGGGAGTGGTTTCGGCGAAGCTGGCAATGGCTGCTGCCACGACGGGCCCACGCGCATATCCCCGAGGCACCGAAGGACGCCTCGGCGCGCGACAAGATCGTCTGGGATTATCTCTCGGATCAGCCCCACCAACACGCCAGCCGTTTCGAGAAGCTGAGAGTTCGTCTACTCGACGCCCCCAGTCACCTGCGCCAGACAGCGGCATTCGTCGCCGCGGCTCCCCGCATCATGCGTCGCTACCGTCAGCTGATGAAGAATCTCTATCAGCAGCCGACAGCCTGGGGTGGCGTCGGCATTTGTGTTCGGCCATATCCGGAGGCGCCGGATCAGCTGCTCGACGCGCTCGACGATCTCAGCGTCAACAAGGTCTTGTTGCGTCTTCATCCCTGGGACGACGACCATACGGAAGAGGAAGCCCTGGCCCGGGAGCTTGCCGGGCGTGGCTGCGATCTGACCTTCGCTTTGCCTCAGAATCGAGATCTGGTCCGCGATCCCGACCGTTGGCGGATGAAGATCGAGGAGTTGGCTGAACGCTTCATGCCGTATGGCAAGCGATTTCAGATCGGTCAGGCGATCAACCGGAGCAAATGGGGAGTCTGGCGCTATGGCGAGTACCTGAATCTGGCTTCAAGCGCCGCCGAGATCCTCAGGCGGACACCGGGGGTCGAGATCCTCGGACCCGCGGTGATCGACTTCGAATACCACGTCACCGCCTCGATTCTCAATCTGCGGCAAAATGCCGTGCGTTTCGACATTCTATCCAGCTTGCTCTACGTGGATCGTCGCGGTGCGCCGGAACAGACACAGCTCGGCTTCGATACGGTGGGCAAAGTTGCGTTGCTCAAGGCGATTGCCGAAACCGCCCGTCATTGCAGCTCCAGATCTTGGGTGACCGAAGTCAACTGGCCGTTGTGGGAGGGGCCGCACTCTCCGGCCGGGCGTACGGTCTCGGTCAGTCCGGAGGCACAGGCCGACTACCTCGCCCGGTACTATCTGCTGGCGCTCACCACCGGAACTGTCGAGCGAGTATATTGGTGGCAGCTGGTAGCCCGCGGTTATGGACTGGCCATGCCGCGCTCGGGCGCTGGGCCGGGTCGCCATGACCTGTTACGGAGGCCCGGCTTTCTGGCCCTGGCAACGCTCGCCCGAGAGCTCCGCGGTAGCCGGTTTATTCGCCCGTTGCCGTCGCCTTCACAGACCTATCTCTTCCTGTTCCAGCAGGATGACGGCGAAGAATTGATCGCCGCTTGGAGCGTGTCCGGGAACTCTCGGGCAACCCTCCCCAGACCGGCGCGCGGTATCACCGAGCAGGACGGTGAGCACACCGCGGCCCCGAACGGATGCGATGTCGAAGTCTCTGAAACAGTCCGCTATTTTCACCTTTGATCTCAAATTAGGCGCCAGACGCCATTTCTTGGCCATCTGGCGACATCGATTCGGCTTTACGCGACTCTGAGGTTATGCTCTGGGCATCGAGATTGTGAGCACTCGACGAGCTTCGTTCGACCAGAGTTCCAGGTCAACAGTCCACCATAGCCAGGGAGGTTCTTGAGCATGTTAGCTGGCCACTCCCACAAACTGCTCGCCGAGGCAGCCAGAGAGTCGATTGAGCGTATCCAGCTGGATCGACGAAAGGCACCACAGCGCCTCAAGCCTCTCCTCGCCTATATCGAGGAGAACCTGTTCAATCCGACGTTGGACGTCAATCAGCTCAAACGGAGCTGTGGAGTGCGTGACAACTCGGTGCCCATCCAGTTTCATTCAGCGGTTGGTCGTCCACCACACGGCTACATCGAGGATCGACGTCTCGAAACGGCTTGCCGGCTGTTGGCGGAGTCGCATCTCAAGATCTGGCAGATTTCCGAGCTCCTCGGATATTCGAGCATCCAGGTTTTCAGTCGCGCTTTCTCCCGCTGGTCAGGCCAACGCCCGACGCTCTTCCGCAAGAAGGCGCGTCGAGCCAGTCATCCGGATCATGGCCGGGAGGAGAGACCCCGCGCCGCCGGCCGCAAGCGGTTCGACCGCTCCCTGATCGCCACCGAGTCTTTGCGGAAGGCTTTGGACGGTGAACTGCCGCTCGAAGAAGCCAAGACCTTGATCAACAGGCTGCTGACGCTCTATCCAGCGGTTCGCGATTCGGCGGATGACGGCGCCCCTTTCGGCGATGACTCGAATCACGGGGGGGGAACCTTCGCGCCGGAGCTCAGCAATGAGCCTCGGGGCAATGCCGAAGCGGCCCAGCTGAAAGGCAACGCCCGTGATCAGTACCTCGCCGAGACGATCTGGAACCGGCTGGACGGGCAGAAAGCCGAACGGCAGGCAGAGCTTCTCGGAGAGACCATCGTCACCTCCGCGGCACTGTTCAATCTTCTGCTGGAGAAAAGCAGCGAGATTGGCCGCCGTCACCCCAAACAGGGTGTTCAAACCGCCGAGCTGGCCCTTGCGTCCCTGGACGCGCTGGTCCGCAGAGCGGGTGATGACAAACAGTTTGCCAGCCTCAAAGCGCGGGGTTGGACCCGTCTGGCCAACGCTCGCAGCCTGGCAGGAGACCTGCGCGGCGCTGAGCTAGGCTTCGATGAAGCGGAGCGTCTGCTCGAGGCCGGCGGTCGCCAGCCAGCGGTCGAGGCCGAGATCCTGGCCTACAAGGCTTCGCTTCGCAGAGAGCAGAGGCGTTTTCTCGAAGCCCGCGAGTTGCTCGAGCGCGCTCGTGATCTGTGCCCGGACGGAGAAGTGGACCTCAAGGCAAAGATCCTGTTGATCCAGGCTTCGGTTCGCTTCGAAGAAGGCAACCCGACAGCCGCCATTCCGTTCCTCGAGGAGGCATTGCCGCTAGCCAGCAATAGCGAAGACACGGTTCTGCGGCTTGCGATCTACCACAATCTGGTAGCGACCTACTCCGAGGCTGGTTGGTATCAGAAGGCCGTCAAGCTATTGCCGGTCGCCAAGCACCTCTCCGAGGAATACGGAACCGGCTACAACAAGATCCGCTTCAACTGGCTCGAGGGTTTGATCGCCCGCGGCCTGGGCGAGTTGGATACTGCTGAGCAGTCTCTGAAGGGTGCCCGCGATGCCTTCTCTGACATGGGTGACGGTTTCAACACCGCGCTCGTCTCGTTGGACCTCGCGGACCTCTACTCGAGGCAGCATCGAACCGCGGATCTGGCGGAGCTATGCCAATCGATGGCGCCGCTGGCGGGCATGTTGCAGAATCATCGTGAGGCCATCGTGGCGCTCCAGATCTTCCAGCGTGCCGCGGAAGAGCAGAGCGTGACCAGTATGGTGGTCGAAAAGGCTAGGAAGGTCCTGCTGCGCAGCCAGAAGCAGGTCGGGTCCTAGCGACAGCCTAACGAAGCCAAGTCGCCAGGCTTGGCTTCGTTACGGGCCAGGCAACAGCCTAAAGAAGCCAAGCCGTCAGGCTTGGCTTCGTCTTTTAGCAAACCCGTCTCGACCATCCATCATGGCCGCCGCCGCTTCGGCCAAGAGGGCCGTGTCCCTGCCTCCCCTGTCCTGTGCCTCCCAACGCAACCTCCGCAACGCCTCCCACCGCAACCTCCCTGCGACACCCCCCAACGCGCTCGCCCTGCGACACCCCTGTCACGACTCGCTCTCGCGATACCTCCCCGTCACACCCCAAGACCTGAAACATCGACGATGATAGGAGTCGATAGGCCCCTAGTGGGCTCGAGGCCTCAAGGGGTGAGTGGCGGGATCTCTTCTTGAGCGTTTGACCCGTCCGGGACGATCAAAACGCTAGATTTGGACCAGATAGATTCGATCAGGTTCCACAGATCGTACAGGAAAACCTTGGCTTTGATCCCGTAAGTGACCTGGTGGCTCGACGCCTCGTCTTGTCGGGCCAGGGCCTCGTTAGGAAGCATCAGGCCCAGACATAAAGTGAGCATTCCTGCTGCGACGTAGTTCCGCAGTCTACCTCTTGACATAGGATAAGTCCCCCTTATCGGTAGGTCGCTTTTCCTTTCGGAATGAAAGGATCCGCCTACTCGCCGAGCAACACTATCCTCAAGCAGACAAATAGGCTAGCCGATAGAACTCCTCCCATTTGTCTATCTATCTTTCTCGCCCAACCGAGCGATCGCTCAATCGATATAGCCCAGGGCCCGAAGCTGCTCGATGCTCTCTTCATCGAGCGAAGGCGGTGGCAACTCATCGGACGCGGCCAAGCCTTCGCGCACCTCCTGAAGCCAGGTCGAGAGCTCTGTCGACGGATCGGACGACTCAGCGAGGTTCTTCACCTCACGGACGTCTTTGGATAGATCAAATATCCGCAGTCTCTGGCTGCGGACACGCAGGATCTCCTTGCGCCGATCAGCGATCCGGCCGACTTCAAGCAGTCCGCTGCGACGTGCGGAGGTACCGCCATCGCCCTGGACCGCACCCTTGTGGGCTTGATGATGAGTGACCCGGGCGTCCGGGGCAGGCGTCTGCCCTGAGAGGACCGGCGCCCAGTCATAGCCTCTGAATGCCGACGGTACCGGCAATCCGAGGAGCCCCAGCGTGGTCGGGCCGATATCGAGTAGCGAAGCTGGCGCGTCAATGATTCTGGGCTCGATCTCTCCGCGCCAGGCGAAGCCCATGGGGATATGCAGGGTCGCGTCGTAGAGATGCCGGCCATGGCCCCAGTAGTCGTGTTCCCCAAGGCTCTCGCCGTGGTCGCTGGCGAAGTAGATCAACGCTGGGCGTGAATTCTGCTCGATGCCGGAGAGCAATTCACCGATCGAATGGTCGACGAAAGCGACCTCGGTATCGTAGCGGTCGATCCGCGACGCTTGGTTACGGTCGATACCGAGCGCCTGGGCAAACTCTTCTTGGAATCGGTAGGGCGCGTGGGGCTCCACATAGTGAACCCAGACCAGGAACGGACGGCGGGACTGCTCGAGATGTTCTTCGATCCACTCCAGAGCCTTGGCGGTGAGATCCTCAGCGGTCGCTTCCGCGAAAAAGAGCCCGAACCAGCGTTTGCGATCGAAAATCTCGTTGTAGCTCCCAAAATGTTGAGCCAGATTCGAGAGCCGATCTTTGAGCGTCCAGTTGCCGACGAAGGCCGCGGTCTCGTAGCCGTGCCGTTCGAGAATCGACACGAAAGAAGGCAGGTCCGAGCGCATGCGCAGACCATTGCGGCTAGCTCCGTGTTCGTGGGGGTACAGCGACGTCACCATCGATGACATCGACGGTGCGGTCAGCGGTTCGGGCACGCGCGCCTGTGTAAAGGCGACGCCCTGCTCGAGCAACGCGTCGATGTTGGGCGACGTCGGGCGCCTGTAGCCGTAGAATGAGACGCGGTCGAAGCGCAGCGTATCGACCGTGACGATGATGATGTCAGGGTGCTTCTTCAGCCGTGTGGGGGCATCGGAGGCGAATACGGTGTCGCCGAGCCCAATAAGGCAGGTCAGAGATAGGCAGGTCTTCGCCAGGCAAAAGACGACCCCTTGCCACGTTACCGTGGATCGGCGCTTTCTTCCAACTTTCATCGCGGCTGAAACAACAAATCGGGCTGAAACAACAAACCCCCGAAGTATCCTCGGGGGTGGTCTGTCGTCGGAATGGCTCCTCGGGAGGGACTTGAACCCCCAACCAATCGGTTAACAGCCGATTGCTCTACCATTGAGCTACCGAGGAACGCCCCCCGGCTCCGCCGGGGATCAATGATTGTAGGCATCACGACTCCCCATGTCAATTCCCAGGTGACGATAAACCATGCCGAACCGAACGTCCATGCCGCGTCTGCCCCCCGGCCAACGAGCGGGGGGTGCCTTCCCTCGCTTCGGCGCCGCCATGGCACCGCTCCCTGAGATTCCACGAGAGCCCCGGCTACGGATCACCGGCGCGGTCAAGGAACCGGGTGAGATCGGACTCGCCGACCTGCTGACTCTGCCGCGTCAAGAACAAGTGAGCGATCTCCATTGTGTGACCACCTGGACCAAGCAGGACTTGCGCTGGGACGGCTGGCGATTGGCCGATCTCTACAGGCAGCTGATCGTGCCACGTTTTCAACCGCTCCCCGAGGCCCGGTGGCTGGTGCTTTTCGGGCTCGACGGCTATTGCTGCAGCCTGCTGCTCGAGGACGCTTTGGACGATCGTGTCCTGGTGGCTGATACCCTCGACGGGGAGCCGCTGTCGCTGTTCCACGGCGCTCCGCTGCGCGTGGTCAGTCCGGATCAGTACGCCTACAAGAGCCTGAAGCATTTCTGCGGCATCAGCTTGCGCGAAAAACCGGTCAGGCTGCCGCTGGGCCTCGAGCACAGACGCGGCCGAGTGGCGCTCGAGGAACGCCACGCTCGGCTTCCGGCGTGGCTCGTTCGGCTACCCTACCGTGCGCTTATCGCGCCGGCAGCTTACCTACACCGGCGAGGGATCCAGGCGGGTCACTTCGTCGGACGGGCGACGCTGCTCGATGAGCTGATGCCTGAAGCCGGCCATCGTGAGGTCCACGATATATGGCTCGAAGCGACGCCGCGGGCCACTTTCCAGGCGCTGGCCGAGGTGACAGGCCGCGAGATTCGCCTGCTGGGGCCACTGATGGCTTTGCGCCAATTGCCGGCATTCTTGGCCGGGCGCACAAGCCCGGGCAGCTTCGGTAGCCCGGTCATCGACAGCCTTGAGCAAAGCGGCTTCGTTCGCCTCGCGGAAGAACCCGACCGAGAGATCGTTTTTGGCGTCGCAGGTCGATTCTGGAAGCTGGCCGGCAACGCGCCGACTTCGACGGTTCGCGACCGCGAGAGCTTCGTATCTTTCAACGAGCCGGGCTACGCGAAGGCCGCGATGAACTTCCTGGTTCGCTCCGAAGGCCGCGGCAGCCGCTTGATCACGGAGACTCGGATTGCAACCACCGACGCCCCGGCCGCTCGCAGTTTCCGCCGCTACTGGCGCCTGGTCCGTCCGGGTAGCGGCCTGATCCGTCGCAGCTGGCTCGCCGCGGTACGGCGTCGCCTCGCCGCCACCGGCTGACGCCGGCGGCAGGTGCCTTCAAGATCAACCCAGAGCCCGCTCCACCAGATCCGCTTGCTCTTTTTTGTGGGCCGCCGCCGAGCCGGTCGCTGGGCTCGCCGACTCGGGTCGGGTGATGCCATCGAACGGCCAGCGGTCGAAGAGCCGGCGGCCGAGGCGCAGCAAGAGGAAACTCCAGGCGCCCATGTTGCCGGGCTCTTCCTGGACCCAGAAAACCGGGGTGCCGTCGGCGTAGGGGGACAGGGCCTCTTCGAGCAGATCCGTGGACAGCGGATAGTACTGTTCGAGCCGGATGATCGCGACGTCGCCGCGTTCGCTGTCGCGCCGGGTGTCGGCGAGATCGTAGTAGGCCTTGCCGCTGGTCAGCAGAACGCGGGTGACGTCCGCGGGGTCGGTCTCGGAGTCGGGGATGATGCGCTGAAAGCTGCCAGTGGCCAACTCATCGAGAGAAGAGACGGCGCGCGGGTGACGTAACAAGCTCTTGGGCGACATGACCACCAGCGGTTTTCGCCATGGCCTGACGACCTGACGGCGTAGGCAATGGAAGTACTGGGCGGGGGTGGTGAGATTGACCACCTGTATGTTGTCCTCGGCCGCCAGATTGAGAAAGCGCTCGAGGCGGGCGGAGGAGTGTTCGGGGCCTTGGCCTTCAAAGCCGTGTGGGAGCAATAGCACCAGGCCCGACAGGCGGCGCCACTTGTCTTCGCCGGAGGTGATGAATTGGTCGATGATCACCTGGGCACAGTTCGAGAAGTCGCCGAACTGCGCTTCCCAGAGGTTCAGACCGTCCGGCGTATCGAGACTGTAGCCGTACTCGAAACCCACGACGCCGACCTCGGACAGGGGGCTGTCCCAGACGTGGATCCTCGCCTGATCCTCGGCGACATGCTGCAGAGGAACGTAAACCTCGCCGGTCTGGAAGTCGTAGAGCAGCGCGTGCCGGTGGCTGAACGTACCTCGTCCCGAATCCTGACCGCTGAAGCGGACTGAAGCGCCCTCGACCACTATCGACGCCAACGCCGCGGCTTCGGCCGCCGCCCAATCGAGCGGGCGCTCGCCAGCGGCCATCTTCTGGCGGTTGGCGAAAAGCCGGCGCAGCTTGCGGTGGATATTGAAGTCGGACGGAATCTCGGCACTCTTGTGCAGGAGCGCCGCCAGCATCTCTTTCTCGACGCCCGTCTCGACCTCCGGGGTGTCGACATCGGCACCACCTTGGTAGCGCTGCCAGAATCCTTGGCCGCTGGCCAGGCCGGGGGGCTGGAACTCCGGATCCTGAGCTTTGCTGAGCTCGTCTTCCAGGCTCCGGCTGCGCTCCTCGCGTATGGTTTCGGCCTCTTCGCGATCGACGCCGCCGAGCTCCAGGAGGTAGTCGAGGTAGCTATCGCGAACCGTCTTGCGGTTGCGGATGACCTCATAGAGCAGCGGTTGGGTGTAAGACGGTTCGTCGCCCTCATTGTGCCCATGGCGGCGGTAGCAGTACATGTCGATGATCACGTCCTGCTGGAATTCCTGGCGATAGTCCATCGCGGTACGAACCACCTGGGCGACGGCCTCCGGATCCTCGCCGTTGACGTGGAACACCGGCGTCTGGAGCATGCGAGCGACGTCGGTCGCGTACTGGGTGGAGCGGCCCATTTCCGGCGAGGTGGTAAAGCCGATCTGGTTGTTGACGATGATGTGCAGGGTACCGCCCGTGCGATAGCCGGGCAGATTGGCCATGTTGAACAGCTCCTGGATCACCCCCTGGCCAGCAAAGGCCGCGTCACCGTGCACCAGGATACCGAGACACTTCCGGTGCTCGACATCGCCGAACCGCTCTTGCTTGGCCCGCACCCGGCCCACCAGAACCGGGTTGACGAACTCGAGATGGCTGGGATTGAAACACAGCGAGAGATGCATTTGCTGCCCTGACGGCAGCACGCGGTCGGAGCTGTAGCCGAGGTGGTACTTGACGTCGCCCCGGCCGATCATCGAGTCGGAGTCCTCGTCGGCGAACTCGCGGAAGACCTCGCGCGGGCTCTTGCCCATGATGTTGACCAGCACGTTGAGCCGCCCGCGATGGGCCATGCCGAGGACCACTTCTCGGACTCCCTGGTCTCCAGCCTCGTCGAGGGCCAGATCGAGCAGCGGAATCAGGCTCTCGGCGCCTTCGAGCGAGAACCGCTTGGCCCCCAGAAATTTCTTGTGGATGAATTGTTCGAAGAGCTCGGCGTCGGTCAACTTGGTGAGGATCTTGAGCTTCTCGTCACGGTTGAGGCGGCGGTGATGCTCGGAGTCTTCGATGCGGTTGATCAACCAATTCTTGGCGTGCACATCGTCGATGTGCATGAACTGGACGCCGATCGAGCCGCAGTACACGGTCTTGAGCAGGGCGAGGATTTCACGCAAGGGTAGGGCCGTCGTGCCGGCAATCGTGGTCGAGGAGAAGAGGGAGTCGAGATCCTTTTCCGACAATCCCCAGTGCTCCAGCTCGAGCTCGGGGGTCGAGGATTGTGGCCTCCCGAGCGGATCGAGATTCGCCAGCAGGTGTCCGCGCACTCGATAAGCGTGGATCAGTCGATTGACCCTGTCCTGACGATTGCTGCGTTCGCGCAGGCGTCCGGCAAGCATCTGCAGGAAACCCTGGTTCAGCAACGGTCGCTGATCGAGCAGAGCCAACAGATCAGAACGGCCGATCGACAGGGTGGTGACATCGCCACGAGCCACCACGTCGGCTGACCGCGGCTGGGAGTCGACGACCGCCAGCTCGCCCGTGACCTCTCCCGGCTGGAGGGTGGTGACGATCTGGTCCTTGCGCTTCACCAGCAACTCGCCTTCGGTCAGCAGGTAGAGGCTGTCGCCCTCGTCCGCCTCGTGGAACAGCGCCTCGCCGTCGTTGAAACGTTCTTCTGTAGCGACCCTCGCCACCGCCGCGACCTCTTCTCGCGGCATGCCGCGAAACAGCCTCAAGTTCTGCAGGTAGCTCACCCGATCGGCTGTTTCGTCGCTGATCGTGACCGGTTCAGCAGCGGTTCCCGGGCCCTTAGAGCTCACGCCGACACTACTTCTCGGGGCGGTCATGCCCGGGCCCGTGGTGCCGCCCGGCGGGGCGAAGATGCTGGAGGGCGCGAAGCTCGGGCCGTCGACCGCGCGGCGAGCCGCCCAGGCGTCACCGTCCTCGGCGGCCCAGCCTTCGAAGTAGGCTCGCCACTGTTCATCGACCGAGGATGGGTCCTCTAGGTAGCTGGCGTAGCGCGCCTCGATAAACGCGAGGGTGGTTCCTGATAGAGGGTCGCGAGGTTCCATGGCGGCTCCTGGAGTTAATTCAGTTCCTTATTGTGACCGATTCATCGCTGGCGCCCAGGAATGTCAGGATACATCCCCGATAGAAGAGCTGCGGGCCGTCTCCGCGCCAGCGAGGCATCTCGCCGCCGGTGGTCTGAATCTCCATCCGGTAGACGTAGATGTCGAGTAGATTTTCCCAGGCGGCCCGATGGCGGTCTTTACGCATCAGGGTCGGACTCGATGGCGACAGCACGATGCGATGCGGTTCCGATCCGACGACCACGCGTTCACGAGCCCCTTCGATCTCGAGGGTGATCTCGTTTTCCGGCGTCGGGCTGCGGATCTCGAATTCCAGAGTCTGGAGCGGCTTGAGACTGCTCAACCAGAGCTCCGTGCGCTGTTTGCCCGCGATCCAGAGCTCTTCGCCCTCGGGCCGCAGATGGTCTTTGCGACCATGAAAAAACACCCCGTCGATCGAGACCCCCCAATAACCCGGCAGCTCACGCAGGGAGTGCTCGAGGGGAAACGCTTGGAACGGATGATTGCGAGCGTGGGCCTGCAGGGTCGGCGAAGGCACCAATAGGCCGAACGGCGACAGCAAAAGCGATCCCACGAACAGGCCCCCTGCGGCGAAGCCCGCCGCCACGATCCAGTCCGGGCTGATGCGCCGAACCAGGTAAGCGAAGGCCGGGTAGATCATCAAGAAGTAGCGATTGCCGACGAAACCGCCGCCGCCATGCCAGTTGTGCGACAAGAAGACCAGAAAAAAGAGCGCGACAACCGCGATCGAAGCAAACACGACCCAGCACACCGGGCTCCGCCGGGCGAAAGCAAAGAAGAGAATCAGGGTGACGAGCACGAAGGGCTGATAGAGAAACAATCCGGTGTGTCGACCGATAAAGAAATAGACCAGGTCTTCTCGCAGCTCGGCAAGCGACAGCACGGGAACTTGAAAAATCCACCACCAGCCGGCGGTCTCTTTGCCGAGCTCCGGCTTGGGGGGCTCCGGATCGGCCTCTTCGTTCGGATCGCTGCTCGGCTGATTCGAGCCGTGCGACTCGGCGCTGGGGATCTTCATCTCAGGCGAACGGGCGCCGTTTCGACCGGCCGGTGCCTGCCTGGGGCCAGCCCCGTCATCGAGGCTCGCGACCGACGGCGGCGGGACCGCGAGCAGCTCGGCCCCGGGGGGATCCGGCTCCATCGGCATCACGTGGGGAGTGTGCACGCTATAGCCTTGGCGATCGATACCGAGATAGGCGGTCGGATGGCCGGTGAAAGCGATCGAGATACCGGCGATCAGGCCGAGAGCGAGCGCCCCGCCAGCGAGCCAGACGGCGAGATCTTGCCAGCGCCGCCGCTGCAAGAGTCGAAAAAATACCGGCAGCCCCATCGCCGCCAGCATCGGCTTGTTGTAGACGGCGGGGACCAGCGCTGCCGCCGAAGCCAGGAGCGCCAGGCGATCCGCCGATTGCCGGGTGGCCAACCGGGAC